>SAMEA104404097__coassemble_227_pt1 | contig 57856 bp, 47 predicted proteins | sample SAMEA104404097__metabat2_high_PE_016 | metagenome-assembled genome bin SAMEA104404097 (sample SAMEA104404097) | Balaenoptera acutorostrata | reverse complement strand
CTTTTTGTTTTCATCGACCCATTGGGTGAGTTCCACGAAGTCGGCAACCGAGAGCTGCTCGGCGCGCTTCGAGAAGAACGGATGCTCCTTACCGCCGAAGTCGAATGCCGCACGGAGCGAGTTGCGGATCATCTTGCGGCGTTGTCCGAACGATGCCTTGACCGTGCGGATAAACAGAGCCTCATCGCAACCCAACTCCTTCGTTGAGTTACGCTTCAAGCGGATCACCGCGCTCTTAACCTTGGGCGGTGGCGAGAACACGGTTTCATTGACCGTGAACAAATAGTCGATGTCGTACCACGCCTGAAGCAAAACCGAAAGGATTCCGTAGTCCTTCGTGCCGGGTTTCTCCGCCAAGCGCACAGCGACCTCCTTTTGGATCATACCCACACATTCGGGAACCAAGTCCCTGTTCTCCAATACCTTAAAGAAGATCTGCGAGGAGATGTTATAGGGAAAATTGCCAATGATGCGCACCCCGTCGGGGAAAAGCGCGTGAAGATCCATCTTGAGGAAATCGCCCTCCATCAGTCGGGGCGTAAATTCGGGATAATGGGCGTGGAGGTACTCGACACTCTCGGTATCGATCTCCGCGCCGTAAGTCTCAATATCCTCACGACCAAGCAGATACTGCGTCAGCACACCCATACCGCACCCCACTTCCAAGACCTTACGCGGTGCAACACCTTCCTCGAGCGCGTAGGCGATTTTACGCGCGATATTCAGATCGGTCAGAAAATGCTGACCCAATGCTTTTTTAGCCCTTACTTCCGTCATACGCCACAAAGATAGTGTTTTCCGTGTGATTTCTGCGCCTTTTGTCGCTATAAATTCTCATCGGCGAAGGGATCTTCCTCGGCGACAACCACCGTGATGAGGTCTTCGGGGGCAAGGTATTTCTCCGCCAGGCGGCGCACATCGGCGGGGGTCATGCGGCGGATCTCTGCGACCTGCTCCTTGATCGCCTTGTTATCCGTCGAGCAGAGGATGTTCTCGATCGTGACATCGGCGATGCCGAAAGGTCCGTCCAAGATGCGCATCATCTCGCCGATCATCATATTCTTCACCAACGCGAGTTCCTCCTCCGCCATCTCCTCGGTGCGCAGGCGTTCGATCTCGATGTTAATCTCGCGCAGGGCATCGCGCGTAACATCCGCACCGACCTGCGTTGCGAGGGCGAAGTAGCCCGCACACTCAAAGTTCACCATCGCCGCCATCACGCCGTAGGTGAATCCGTGCTCAGCGCGCAGGTTGTGCATCAAGCGCGATCCGAAGTAACCGCCCAAGGCTGTGGCAACTACCTGCATGCCCGTGAAATCGGGATGGGTGCGCGGAAACAGCAGGCGCCCCATGCGGATTGACGACTGCACCGCCCCCTCGTGGCGTTTGAACACGCGGTGCGTAACCTGCTCGCGGGGCATTTGCCGCTCGGCTTTCTTGCCTGCGGGCAGCTGCTCGGCGATGCGGACGATGCGCTCCAATTCGCGCTCGCCGACCCGTCCGGAACACACCACAAAGCAGTTTGCGGCGTTGTAATGCATGAGGTAAAACTCGACCAATGCCGAGCGCGTAAGTCGGTCATACTCATCCTCATGCGCCACCACACCATAGGGGTGATCCGCACCGAACAGCGCCTTGCCGAACAGTTCGCGCGCCTCGTTATCGACCTTCTGCCGTTCGATGCGCAGGCGTTGCTTGCGCTTCGAGGCATAGACCGCAATCTCCTCCTCGTTGAACACGGGGTGCAGGAGGATCTGCTCGGCGGTTGCGAGGGTCTCATCGACAAATTTGGAGAGCATACAGAACGAGATGTAGGCATAGTCGCGGTCGATCGTCACATCGAACCACGACCCGTAGAAGTCCAACTCCTCGGCGACCTCGCGCGCCGACATCCGCTCCGTTCCCTCCGCCAAAAGGTTGGCAACGGACGATGCGGAGAAAAATTCCTTTTGGAACGATGATCCCGCGCGGAAGACAAACGACACGCGCAAGACCTCGAAATCGGGCGAGGAAAGCGTGTAAAGATCGACTCCGTTGCGGAGGGTCTGCTTTGTGGCATCGGCAATCTCTGCCGAGGCGGGTGCTATGTGGGGTTGCTGACGGATCATTTCGCTTTATATATAAGGGTAGAACAATTTTCGGGCGTGAAGGTCTTGCGCGAGAAACGGCGGATCGCCTCCTCATCCACGCCGCGGTACAGATCCACCTCGCGGTTAATGAGCGACAAATCGCCCGCCATGTCGTAGAATCCCAAGTTCATCGCCTTGTTCATCACATTCAGTTCGCCAAACAAAGTGTTGGCTTCAAATTTATTTTTGACCTTTTCGATCTCGCGCCGATCGGGATTCTCGGTTTTCAGCACCTCGATCTCGCGCCAAAATGCCGCCTCAACGGCTTCGGGTGCAACATCGGGCAGAAGCTGACCCGTGAAGATGAACAGCCCCGGATCGAGGTCGCCCGTGATGTAGGCATTGACGCTCGACAGCAGGCGTTGCTCCTTGACCAAGTGGGCATAAAGTCGCGAAGAATCACCGCCCGACAAAAGGTCGGACACCAAGTCGGCAACATAGAAATCATCCGATCGGCGCGCCCCGATATGGAAGGTCATCAAGACCATCGTGGCGGGCACATCGCGCTCGACCTCCATACGGCGCGGAGCGGTCTGCACGGGTTCAACGGGCAGAGGATCAGCCTTCAAGCCGTTATCGGGGATGTCGCCGAACCACTTCTCGGCAAGGGCGATCATCGCCTCCTCATCCATATTCGCCGAGATCGACAGCACGGCGTTCGAGGGGTGGTAATGACGACGGTGGAAGGCATTGACCTCGTCCAAAGTCGCCGTTTCGATATGGTCGATCGACCGCCCGATGGTTGCCCAGCGGTAGGGGTGCTCCTTATACGCGAGGTCGCGCAGGAGCATCATCTGATCGCCGTAAGGCTGATTCAGGTAACGCTGACGGAACTCCTCGATCACCACTTTTTTCTCGGTTTGGAGTTTCTCGGGAGTGATGTCGAGCCCCGCCATGCGGTCGCTCTCGAGCCAAAGGGCGGTTTCGATGTTATCGACCGGGAGGGTGAGGTAGAAATCGGTGTAGTCGTTGTTGGTGAAGGCGTTGTTGTCGCCCGAAGCCATCTGCACGGGCACATCGAAGTCGGGCACCGCCTCGGTTCCGCGGAACATGAGATGCTCGAACAGATGGGCAAAGCCCGTTCGTTGGGGATTTTCGTTGCGCGCGCCCACCTTATAGAGGATGTTCACCGCGGCGAGTTTCGACTGCGGATCGCGGTTCACCGCCACGGTCAGCCCGTTGTCGAGGATTTTCTTTCGGTAGTTAATCAATGCGTTATCTTATTTATTTTCAATTCATTATTCTACATAGCGGATCATCCCGTACAAAACCCGATCCGCCGCCCTCGAAAGGCGAAGGCAAAAGTAATCATTTCGCAAGGAACGAAAAAGCATTCGGCAGAAAGAATATCACCGCTCCGCGAAAATCGGCCCACAGACCCCGCACCGCACACCCGCAGAAGAAGCCCGCAGAAGCCCGATCCCCAAAAGTTGTTATTCGATGGACACCAAACAGGGAGGACGCCCGCACGGAGGACGACATAAACCACACCCGCCAAACAGCGCAACTTCGTGATACAGGGAAAGTTGCTGTGAAAAAATTAACAAAACAATATCGGAGATAAAATCACCACAGTCGGAAAAAAAAATCACTATTTTGCGGTAGTAAATTTCTCGTTTCGTTACGAAAGTGTTATCTTTGTGCGCGAATAGTGTAGCAATCACACACAAATTCGGTTTAGGTTAAACAACTATTTCTTAAAAAATATCAAAAAAATGGCAGAAAAGAAATTTATCACTTGTGATGGTAACTACGCTGCGGCTCATGTGGCATACATGTTCTCTGAGGTTGCAGCCATCTACCCCATCACACCGTCGTCAACTATGGCAGAGCTCGTTGACGAGTGGGCCGCCCAAGGACGCAAAAACATCTTCGGAGAGACGGTTAAAGTAGTAGAAATGCAATCGGAGGCCGGCGCAGCCGGTGCTGTTCACGGTTCTTTGCAGAGCGGTATGCTCACTTCAACCTTCACGGCGTCGCAAGGTTTGCTGTTGATGATTCCCAACATGTACAAGATCGCAGGTGAGTTGCTCCCCGGCGTTTTCCATGTTTCGGCTCGTGCCTTGGCAGCACAGTCGCTCTCCATTTTCGGTGATCACCAAGATGTGATGGCTACCCGCCAGACGGGCTTCGCAATGCTCGCCACCTCATCGGTTCAGGAGGTAATGGACTTGGCAGGTGTGGCTCACATCGTATCGCTCAAGGCGCGCGTTCCGTTCATGCACTTCTTCGACGGTTTCCGTACTTCGCACGAGATCCAGAAGATCGAGGTCATCGATGAGGCCCGCCTCACGGCTATGTTGGATCGCGATGCGCTGAAGCGTTTCCGCCAGCAGGCTTTGAACCCCGAACACCCCGTAACCCGCGGTACGGCTCAGAATCCCGATATTTATTTCCAGACGCGCGAGGCTTCCAACAAGTTCTACGAGGCAGTGCCCGACATGGTTGCCGAGACCATGAAGCAGATTTCGGAAATCACGGGTCGCGAATATAAGCCCTTCACTTACTATGGTGCAGAGGATGCCGAGAACATCATCATCGCGATGGGTTCGGTAACGGAGACCATCAAGGAGACCGTAGATTACTTGCGCAAGCAGGGTCAGAAGGTCGGTGTGATCACCGTTCACTTGTTCCGTCCGTTCTCGACCAAATACCTGTTGAATGTATTGCCCGCATCGGTTAAGCGCGTATGCGTTTTGGATCGTACAAAGGAGCCCGGTGCAAACGGCGATCCCTTGTACCTCGATGTTGTGGAGTCGATCTCGCAGTCGAAGTTGGAGCAGAAGCCGATGATCATCGGCGGTCGCTATGGTCTGTCGTCGAAGGACACCACCCCCGCTCAGATGTTGGCTGTATTCGCCAACTTGGCACAGAACGAGCCGAAGAATCAGTTCACGGTAGGTATCGTGGATGATGTAACCTTCCGTTCGCTGCCCGTAGGCGAGGAGATCTCGTTGGCAAAGCCCGGCACTTTCGAGGCATTGTTCTTCGGTTTGGGTGCCGATGGTACGGTAGGTGCAAACAAGAACTCGATCAAGATCATCGGTGGTTCGACCAACAAATACTGTCAGGCATACTTCGCTTACGACTCGAAGAAGTCGGGCGGCTACACCTCGTCGCACTTGCGTTTCGGTGATCTGCCGATCACTTCGCCTTACTTGGTAACTACGCCCGACTTTGTGGCTTGCCATGTTCCCTCGTATGTCGATAAGTATGATGTGTTGAAGGGTCTGAAGCAGGGCGGTTCGTTCCTCTTGAACTCGGTTCACGATGCAGAGACTACCTGCGCTACCCTGCCCGATCACATGAAGGCATACTTGGCAAAGAACAACATCTCGTTCTACATCATCAACGCAACGAAGATCGCAGCCGAGTTGGGCTTGGGTTCGCGTACGAACACCATCATGCAGTCGGCATTCTTCAAGATCGCCAATGTGATCCCGTTCGAGAAGGCGGTAGAGGAGATGAAGAAAGCCATCTTGAAGTCTTACGGAAAGAAGGGCGAGGACATCGTAAATATGAACTACGCCGCAGTTGATGCCGGTGACAAGTCGGTTGAGAAGATCGAGGTTCCCGCCGAGTGGGCACAGATCGAGGTTAAGGCAGCCGCTCACACCGTAGACGCATCGCGTCCCGCATTCTTGCGCGAGATCTGCGATCCGATCAACGCCTTGAAGGGTGATTCGCTTCCCGTATCGGCATTCAACGGTCGTGAGGACGGTACTTGGGACAACGGCACGGCAGCTTACGAGAAGCGCGGTGTAGCCGTCATGGTTCCCGAGTGGCAGATCGACAACTGTATCCAGTGTAACCAGTGTGCATATGTTTGTCCCCACGCAGCCATCCGTCCGTTCTTGGCAACCGAAGAGGAAGCAGCAGCATCGGGTGCAGCATGGAAGCAGGGCATGGGCGAAACGAAGGCCTACAAGTTCCGCATTCAGGTATCGGTACTCGACTGTACGGGCTGTAACAACTGCGTGGATGTATGTCCCGCCAAGAACAAGGCACTCGTTATGAAACCATTGGAGTCGCAGCAGGAGCAGGTTGCCAACTGGGACTTCATCCACAATAAGATCGGTTACAAGCAGGTTGTAGACAAGACCCGCTCGGTGAAGAACTTGCAGTTTGCACAGCCTTTGTTCGAGTTCTCGGGCGCTTGCGCAGGTTGCGGTGAGACTCCTTACATCAAGGCTATTACCCAGCTGTTCGGCGACCACATGATGGTAGCCAACGCTACGGGTTGTACCTCGATCTATTCGGGTTCGGCTCCGTCGACTCCCTACTGCACCAACGCCGAGGGTCAGGGGCCCGCATGGGCAAACTCGCTGTTCGAGGATAACGCCGAGTTCGGTTTGGGTATGCATGTGGGTGTTGAGAAGATGCGCGACCGCATCCAGCACATCATGGAGCACGCCATCGCCGAATGCACCAAGTGCTCGGATGAGCTGAAGGGCGTGATGAAGGAGTGGATCGAAAACCGCCACTCGGCAGCCAAGACCCGCGAGATCGCAGGTCAATTGATCCCGATGATGGAGGCTTGCGGATGCGATTCGTGCCGCGAGATCCTCGAGATGAAGGATTGGTTAGTGAAGAAGAGCCAGTGGATCTTCGGTGGTGACGGTTGGGGCTACGACATCGGTTACGGTGGTGTAGACCATGTATTGGCTTCGGGTCAGGATGTGAACATCTTGGTGATCGATACCGAGGTTTACTCGAACACCGGCGGTCAGTCGTCGAAGGCTACCCCCGTGGGCGCCGTTGCCAAGTTCGCATCGGCAGGTAAGCGCATCCGCAAGAAGGATCTGGGCGCAATGGCTATGACCTACGGTTATGTCTATGTCGCTCAAGTGTCGATCGGTGCATCGCAGCAGCAGTTGTTCAATGTGCTGAAGGAGGCTGAGGCTTACAACGGACCTTCGCTCATCATCGCTTACGCTCCGTGTATCAACCACGGTATCAAGGGCGGTATGAGCCGCACGCAGGCTGTCGGCAAGGAAGCAGTTGCCTGCGGTTACTGGCACTTGTGGCACTTCAACCCCGAGTTGGAGGAGCAGGGTAAGAACCCGTTCGTACTCGATTCGAAGGAGCCCGATTGGTCGAAGTTCCAAGAGTTCCTCTCGAAGGAGGTTCGTTACACCTCGCTCAAGAAGATGTTCCCCGCCGAGGCAGAGGAGTTGTTCCAAGCAGCCGAGGAGAACGCCAAGTGGCGCTACAACGGCTACCGCCGTCTGACTGCTATCGAATACTAATAGCACAATATTTCCGATGAAACGGGTGATCCTTTGCGGATCACCCGTTTTTTTGGCACGCTATTCGCGTAAGGGGATTTTGGAGGTGATGTGCGCGGGCGTTGCGCCATAATATATATAGGTGTGCGCGCCGATCTGAAAAAATGGACAAAACGCACAGCGCCCGGCGGGAAAGGTCCGCATGAAAGCCCTTGCAAATCAGAAGAAAATCCGAAGCGCAAGGGACACCAAAATCGGCAGAAACGGGGAAAAGATGCGACAAAGTGAAAAGGGTTGGTGATGAAAAACCGCGATTTGGTGATGAATCGCCCCATCTCGGATGAATTTATTTGGAACTACGGGATCGCGTATCTATTTTTGCCCCTTGTAACGAAGAAAAAACTTTAATCGTATAATAATTATGAAAAAATTCTTTATTAAAGCAGTCATGCTGATGGTTATGCCTTTGATGGCTGCTTCGTTCGTAGCATGCGACGACGACGATAACAATGTCGCTCCCCAGCCCCAGCCCCAACCCGAACAGCCCGATCAGCCCGATCAGCCCCAAATCGAGCTCAGCTTCGTATTGGAGGTGAGCAATGTAACCGCCAATGGTGCCGATCTGAAGGTTACTCCTTCGGATTTGGAACTGACCTATGTTGCCGATGTATTGCCCAAGGCAATGTTCGACAAGGCAGGTGACGACAAGGTATTGGAGATGTTGGGTCAGAATGTCAAGCCCGAGGATGTAAAGACGGGCGTTCAGTCGTTCAATCCCGCAGCTCTGAACCCCGAGACCGAGTATGTATTCTTCGCAGCAGGTTTCGCCGAGGGTAAGGCTACCACCAAACTCACCAAGGAGGCTTTCACCACCTTGAAGGAAGAGGTTAAGTTCGAGTCGGAGCTGATGGGTCTTTACACCCCCCGTTTCATCAACTACCAGTTGGAGGGCGCAACCGAGCCGATGGACTACTACTTGATCATCGATACCGATTGGAAAGAAGGCGTTGATCCCAACACGCTGTTGGTCGGCGGTTTCTTGCCGATGCCTTCGGTTGTAGGTATCATGCAGGGCACTGTATCGGGCTTGGTAGGCGGCGGTTTGGTTGAGATGGAGCTCACCGATACCGGCAAGATCGCTGCCAAGGCTCACGAGTTGGATATTCCCGCAGATGCCGACATGTCGACGATCATGGGTATGTTGCTCCAGCCCGTTTGGAAGCCCGAGACCGTTGTATTCCCCTCGGAGGCTACGCAGGCAATCTACGATGCACTCGGCTACTACACCGAGAATGGCAAGCTCTACCTCACGGTTCAGAAGTCGTTCCTCACGGCTATGGGTCAGTCGATGGAGCAGCCGATGGACATCGTTGCACTGATCGAGAACATCAACACGCAGTTCAACTTGGGCTTCGCTTCGACCGAGACTTACTTCGGCATTCCGTTGAAGTACACCTTGGAGGGCAACGAGCTGACGATCATGGTCGATAAGTCGATGATGGATCCCATCATGCCTTTGTTGCAGCCGATCTTCGCACAGATTCCCCCGATCATGGGTATGATCAATGTAGACGAAATGATCGAGATGCTGTTCAACAACACGACCGACATCCGCATCAAACTGCTCTTGGAGAAGAAATAAGAGGAGATAACCCCCATCTAACATTTATATGATGGAAGCCATACGGAGCGATTCGTATGGCTTCATTTTTGCGGGAATGGATTAAAATTTGTAATTTTGCGCTACAAAATTCTAAAATTTGACACATTATGAAGAAAATTATGACTTTCGCCATCGCTCTGTTTGCGCTGGCATCGTGCGCCAAGGTCGAGAACTTGGCTTTGGAGGATTACGAATGGAAGCTCGCCGAAATGGAGGGCATCACCGCCGAGGAGATCGGCGAGGATGAGGCATTCGTAGTTCGTTTCGAGAAGGCAGAGTCGATGGCTTCGGGTCAGACCAACTGCAACTCGTTCTTCGGCGAATACACCCTCAATGGCGAAAACCTGACTTTCGATGCGATGGGCGTAACGCGTAAGATGTGCCCCGATATGAATGCCGAGGATGCGTTCCTTGCAATGTTGAAGCGTGTCGATGGGTTCAAGATCGAGGGCGACAAACTCACCCTGATGAACAAGGGCAAGGCAATGGCAGCGTTCAAGATGTTCAAGAAGGCTGAGTTCCAAAAGGAAACACCCGTAGAGGCTGCCGCACAGGAGCAAGCACCTGCCGCCGAGGATGAGACCGCCGAGGAAGAGGCTGCCGCCGAGGTTGAAACGAAATAATTGGTCTTCTGCCTTTGGAGGTGATTGCGCAATCTGATGCGCGATCTGCACCCGAAAAATAGAAAATACCCTGCACCGAACAATGCAGGGTATTTTTTATATTAATTAGCTCAAGATCTGCGATTTACAGCGTTTCCCGGGCTTAAAGTTATTAACAATCCGAGAAAGTTATCAACATTTTATGCTAAAGTTATTAACAAGTTATTGTCATTATGAACAGTAAAATTGCAGATTACAGGCATAAAAACGGGCATAAAAAACCGACTGCAAACCATTTTAATATGGTCGTCAGTCGGATGTAGCTTTACAGATAGGTGCAGGGATGAACCACGCGCACTACCCTATTCCTTCATCTCAAAATGCTGATAATCCTTCAGGGAGTGCCAATTACCGCCCCACTCAAATCCGCGCGCAATGAATGCCTTGTAGGCAGGATCGTTGCGGTCAATCTTCATCCGAAACGACTTCGCGCGGTCGGCGTATGGACGCCCCTTTTCGGGATCGACCGAAAGCGAACCGTTGCGGCGGCGAATCACGCAGGGATTATATAACGGATTGATGTCCACCGCCAAACCCCAACTGTGGTTCGACAATTTGCCCGTGTTGCGGATCTCGCGGTAGTTGAACGCCGAGGTGTTGTTCGCCTCCATCGAAAGGCGGTCGCTTGCATCGTAATCATCGATCAAGACCATCCGCTCAATGGGATAATTTTGGTCGAAAAGTTCACGGAAGATCGCCACCAAATCATCGGCAATTCGGCGGTTGCAAACCAGCTCGCCCAAGCGGATTTCGCCCGCGGGCGTGTGGTGCAAACAGCGCACATAGCGCAAATCGGCGAGCGCGATGCGACAGCCCTCCTTATAGGATTTTCCGCGCATGCGCGCATAGACCTCATCCGAGATCTCCTCCAAGCCGAAGCAATGCTCCAAGCCGTAGATCCGGGCATCCACCAGCGAAACCGCAGCCCCCGCCTGCCATCGTTCAAACACTTCAGAATCAGACTCTTGCGCCACACTCACAAAAGGCACACACAGCGCAAGAACCCAAGCCGCCCACCACCTTTTCATGGCACTAATGTTGCATTTCCTCCAAGCGGGCAACGGGCGCGACATCCAACGAGGAGAACTCGCCGTTGCGGTAGCGGAAGTTGCCCGCCATGGCGATCATCGCGGCGTTGTCGGTGGTGAATTTAAATTCGGGCAGGAACACGCGCCAGCCGTAGCGTTTGCCCGCATCGAGAAGTCCGTTTCTAAGACCCGAGTTCGCCGACACACCGCCGCCCGTGGCGATGTCGCGGATGCCCAAATCCTTAGCCGCACGGCGCAGGTTCTTGATCAAGATTTCCACGATGGTGTGCTGCAACGAGGCGCAGAGATCCGCCTTGTGCTTCTCCACGAAATCGGGGTCTTCCTTCACCGCATCGCGCAGGGTGTAGAGGAACGAGGTCTTTAAGCCCGAGAACGAATAGTTGTAGCCATCGACATGGGGATGAGCGAAGGTAAACGCCTTTGGATCACCCTCTTGTGCCAACTTATCGATCACAGGACCTCCGGGATAAGGCAGCCCCATGACCTTGGCGCATTTGTCGAATGCCTCGCCGGCGGCATCATCTATGGTGGTGCCGACAATCTCAAATTCGAGGGGCGAAGACACCTTGACGATCTGCGTATGACCGCCGCTCACCAAAAGGCACAGGAACGGGAAATCGGGGTGCGGCAACTCGCGGTCGGGCAGGTCGATGAAGTGCGAAAGGATGTGTCCTTGCAGGTGATTGACCTCGACCATCGGGATGTTGCCCGCGATCGACAGTCCTTTGGTGAACGACACGCCCACCAAGAGCGAGCCGACCAAGCCGGGACCTCGCGTAAAGGCGATTGCATCAATATCATCGATGGTTTTGCCCGCCTCCTTCAAGGCGGTATCGACCACAGGGATGATGTTCTGCTGATGGGCGCGCGATGCCAATTCGGGGATGACACCGCCGTATTTGATGTGGACGGCCTGCGATGCGATGCAGTTGGAAAGCAGGACGCTGTTGTGCAAAACGGCTGCCGAGGTATCGTCACACGACGACTCGATGCCTAAAATGGTAATGTCCATATTCTGAGGTTGCATTAAAATCAACTAAAAAAATCTACCGCAGGGAGCAGGCTCCGCGCGACAAAAATTGGTGCAAAACAAGGAAAATCTCCTAAAAAAAATTAACTTTGCAAGTTATAAGAAGATCCTCATGCGCAAAGGTACAAAAATATTACTAATGATTATCACGATAGCCCTTGAGTTATTCGTGATCTACCCTGTGTGGCTGATGATTTTGCTGCACATTGCGCCCGTGCAGAACTTCGTGGCAGACACCGCTGCGGGATTCGCATCCGACAAATTAGGCACGGAGGTACGCGTGGGGAAAATCTCGGTGGGGGTATTCTGCAAGGTGGCGGTCAACGATTTCTATGTCGAAGATTTTCAGCGTGATACGCTGATGTTTGTCGGTCATTTAGAGGGCTATCTCAATCCCTTCGGGCGGGGTCTTTCGTTTGCCCGCGCCGAGATGCACGATGCCAAACTCTACCTCAAGGAAACCCCCGAGGGTGTGATGAACATCAAGCAGGTGGTAGACAAACTTTCGAATCCGAACAAAAAGAAAAAGAAGCCGTTCCACTTGGAGCTTGGTCGCGCCGCGATCAAAAACATGAACCTGAGGATCGAGCGTCTGAAGCACCGCGACCCCGAATACGGCGTGGATTACGGCGATATGGACATTGACAAGATGTACGGATTCGTGGAATCATTTACGATGGACGGTCCCGAAATCCGCTGTCGGATCGAGACTTTCCGCGCCACGGAGAAGAGCGGATTTCGCTTAAATCACCTGTCGGGGGAGTTTTTCCTCAAGGGCGGCTTGATCGATTTCAAGCAGGCGCGCATGGCTACCGACCGCTCCTACATTGCCCTCCCCTCGCTCCACATCGAGGGCGAGAACTGGCAGAAATACAGCGACTTCATCCATAATGTAACGATCGATGCCGAACTGCGCAACTCGTTCATTTCGTCCTACGATGTGGGCTTTTTTGCGTCCCGCCTGCGGGCGTGGGACATCACCGTGGGCGATGTCAGCGGATCATTCTCGGGCAGGGTCAATCACTTCAATTTAGTGTTGGACGATGTGCTGGTCAATGGCTCAAGCCGTCTGTCAGCCGAAGGCGTGTTGATGGGTTTACCCGACATCCAAAAGACTTCGTTCGATCTGCAAATCAGCAACTTGCAGACTACACTCAATGCCGCGGAAATCCTCGCCGAGCGCATCACGGGCAAGGAGCTTCCCGCCAACATCTGCCGGATGCTCGAAAATTCGGGGCGCATCACCTTGAGCGGACTGTACAACGGCTCGTTCTCCTCGTTCAAAACGCGCATGAACCTACGCTCGGCAATCGGCGGATTCAAGGGCGATCTGACCCTCCGCCCCAAAGGCAATCTGAGGGCGGTCAGCGGTCGCGTGGTGGCGGATGAGATCTCGTTGGGCGACATTCTCCACAAGAAACCCCTGCTCGGAACGACCTCATTTACAGCGCGTATCGACGGCGAATTTGGTGCAGAAACAGCCAATGCCGACATCGATGCCGATGTGAGCAAGTTGGTCTTCAAGGGCTATGCCTACGACTCGCTGCGCTTCAAAGGGCGCATCCACGACCGCCAGTTCAACGGGCGGATCACGGCACGCGACAAGCACTTGAACTTGGATTTTGACGGTCTGATCGACTACAACCACGACATCCCCCACTACGATTTTGAGATGGAGCTCCACCACGCCCACCTCACCGAGCTGCACATCAACCGCCGCGATTCGCTGTCGCGTTTTGCGGGACACATCGAGGCGCGCGGATCGGGTCGCTCGATCGACGACATCAACGGGCGCGTCTTGCTGACCCACGCCCGCTATGCCTACAACGACCGCACACTCTCGGCCGACAGCGTGTTGATCCGCGGTCGTAACTCCCACGAAAACAAGTTCGTAGAGTTGCATTCCGACTTCTTGAACGCCACTTTCAGAAGCAAGGTAAGTTACCAAACGATCTTCAAATACCTCAAGCGCAGCATCCGCAAATACGCGCCGATGCTCACCCGCACCGATGCCGACTCGCTGGAATTTCGGCGCGTGATTGACTCGATTCCCGACAACGAATCGATGCTCGACATCGAGGTCAAGAACTTCAATCCCGTGGCGGATGCCCTGCTTCCGGGTCTGAAGATCTCGGAGGGTTCATCGCTCAAACTGCGCTTCAACCCCGTGCGTAACCGACTGTCGTTCAATGCAAAGACCGACTATGTGGAGAACGACAAGTTCACCATCCTGCGCATGAACATGCGCGCTTCAAACCGAGGAGATTCGCTGTCGGTGTACAGCAATTTCGAGGATCTCTATTTGGGCGAGATGCTCCACCTGCCGAACCTCGCGTTCAACGGCGGAGCGAAGGACGGCACCTTGCAAGTCGTGGCGGGCGTGAACGACCAGAGCCGCAAGCTCTCGGCGCGGTTCGGTGCGCGCGCATCACTCACCCGCGAGACGGGCAAGAACGGACGCGCCATAGACATCCGTCTACTGCCCTCGCGCTTCATGTTGGACAAGATGTCGTGGGAGATCTATGCGCATAACATCTTGATAGACACCGCACGAACCCACATCAACAACCTCTACATCATGGACGACGACCAGTATCTGTGGCTCGACGGCATGGTGTCGAGCGACCCCGCCGACTCGCTGACGGTCAAGTTGCGCCACTTTGAGTTGGCACCCCTCTCGGAGATCATCAACTTGTTGGGCTACAAGATTTCGGGCGAGACGAACGGTCAGGCGACCGTCAAAGGACTCTTGGGCGGTGGCGAGGTTACAGCCGACATCCGCGTGGACAACATCGCCGCGAACGGCATGGCGGGACCTCCGCTGAGGCTCACCTCGAAATGGGACATCAGGCAGAATCACGCAGGTTTCTTGGTAACGAATCCCTTGAAGCAGGACACTTTGGTGCGCGGTACATACCAACCCGACAAGGTGCGCTATGCGGCGCGGATCACCATCGATTCGTTGGGTTTGGGGCTGCTCAACCCGCTGCTCACGGGTGTGATTTCCGACACGCGGGGCAATGCCCATGTCGATCTGAAACTCGAAGGCGAACGCCGACAAGCCAAACTTTCGGGTCGATTGGATGTCAGCGGATTGCAGACCACGGTCGATTATACACAGGTAACTTACCGGGTGCCGAGTGCGACAATGCTGGTGAAAGGCAACGAATTTTCGGCACACGATGTGCCCGTATTCGACGAGGAGAAGAACCGAGGAATGATGGATTTCACGCTGAACCTCAACCACTTGTCGAACATTTCGTATGACCTGCGTATGCAGCCCCAAAAGATGATGGTGCTCAACACCACCTCGGAGGACAACGACTATTTCTACGGCAAGGTCTACGCCTCGGGATCGGCGCGCATCGCGGGACACAAGGGCGAGGTCGATATGAACATCTCGGCAACGAGCGACGACAACTCGACCTTCTTCATGCCGCTGACGAGCAAATCGAACATCTCGAATGCCAACTTCGTAACCTTCAAGAAGCCCGTTTTGATCGATACGGTCGATCAAATCCAGCGCAAGCGACAAGCCTTGGAGCGCCGCCGCACGAAGAAGGAATCGGCGGTGAACCGCATGAACATCAACATGGCACTCAACATCCGCCCCAATGTCGAGGCGGAGCTCACGCTGTTGGAGAACACGCTGAAAGGTCGCGGACAAGGCACATTCAACATCGAGATCAACCCCTCGATGAACATCTTCAATATGTATGGCGACTACCGCATCACGGACGGCAGTTTCATACTGTCGCTGCGTAATGTCCTGACGCGCAAGTTCATCGTGAACCCCGGCTCGACCATCCGCTGGACGGGATCGCCCCTCAAGGCGGACATGGACATCACGGCGTTGTACAAACTCAAGGCATCGCTCGCGCCGCTCTTGGGCAACAATGTAGACAAGCAATCGGGCGACCGATCCGTCCCCGTGGAGTGCATCATCAACTTGCAGGACTGGCTCACGCAGCCCGACATCTCGTTTGATGTGCATGTCCCCGCGACCGACCCCGAAACGCAGGCACTCATTCAGTCGCAGCTCAACACCCCCGAGATGAAGAACAAGCAGTTCCTGTCGCTGCTTTTGTTCCGCAGTTTCATGGCGGACAACAACTCCTCGCAGCAAGAAAACCTCGGCAACTCAATGAGTTACAATACGGGATTGGAATTTTTGACCAATCAGCTCAACAACTGGCTCTCTTCGACGGGCTACGATATTTTCATCAACTACAAGTCGAAATCGGAGGTCACGAACGATGAGTTGGACTTCGGTTTGTCGAAGAGCCTCATCAACGACCGTCTATTGGTCGAGGTCGAGGGTAACTACATGATGGACAACAAGAACGCCGTGAACAACTCGATGTCGAACTTCATGGGCGAGGCATACATCACCTATCTGATCGACCGCCAAGGTGCGCTGAAACTCAAGGCATTCACGCAGACCATCGACCGCTTCGACGAGAACCAAGGTTTGCAGGAAACGGGCATCGGCATCTACTTCAAGGAGGATTTCGACAATTTCCGCGACTTCCACCGCCGCATCAAGGAACGCTTCACCAACAAGAAACGCAAGGCACGGCGCGTGGCACGGCGCAAGACCCGCGAGGAAGAACGCCAACGCCGAAAGGGCAAGGGTGAGATCTACATAGAACCCGAAAAAGACGGACTTCCCAAGCCCACGGTGGTCTACCGCAAGGAGGATGAGGATCGCAACGCCGAACTGAACAAGGCAGGCGGACACGATGCCTTGGATCGCAACACGCCCTCGCTCCCCAAGCAGGGCGAGCAGGAAAAATAAACCGCACGCAAAAAGCGTTTTATAAGAAACGGCGCGCAAGCAAAGAGGTGCAGCAAAGGGGCGCAAGCAAAGGGCGGACAACCCACGAGCGAGGAACGAGCGGGCAGGCAAAAGGGCAGGCAAGCGGAAAAAGCAGAGATGTCCTTATAAATATAGATAAGCAAAAAACAAATAAAAAAATAGACAACTATGATGAATTTCTTTCTGACTGCCGAAGGGGCAGTAGCGACCACAGAGACCCGCATGGGCTTGTGGTCATTGTTCACGCAGGGTGGCTGGCTGATGTGGCCCTTGCTGATTTTGGGCGGCATCACGATCTTCATTTTCGTGGAGCGTTTCATCGCCATCCGCAAGGCTTCGGTCTTGGATCTGAACTTCATGAACCGCATCCGCGACTACATCTCGGAGGGCAAGATCAACACGGCGATCAACCTCTGCCGCAAGACCAACACCCCGATCGCCCGCATGGTCGAGAAGGGCATTGCACGCATCGGTCGTCCGATGGGCGATGTGCAGACCGCCATCGAGAATGTGGCGAACCTCGAGGTGTCGAAGCTCGAAAACGGACTTCCGTTCTTGGCAACCATCGCCGGCGGTGCGCCGATGATCGGTTTCTTGGGCACGGTGCTCGGTATGGTCGAGACTTTCATGGATATGTCGGCAGGCGGCGGCACGGTCGATTTGGGCATGCTGTCGGGCGGTATGTATGTGGCGATGGTGACGACCGTGATGGGTCTTTTGGTGGGTATTCCCGCCTACTTCGGCTACAATTACTTGGTGGCACGCATCGAAAAATTAGTGTTCCAGATGGAAGCCAACTCGATCGCATTTATGGATATTCTCAACCAACCCGTTCAAAAATAAGGCGTTATGGCTATTAAACACGGATCAAAAGTAGACAAATCATTCTCGGCATCGTCGATGACCGACTTGATGTTTCTTTTGTTGTTGTTTTTGTTGATTGCCACCACGCTGATCAACCCCAATGCCTTGAAATTGGTGTTGCCGAAAAGCACCAACCAACTCAAAGCCAAGGCAATGACGACCGTGTCGATCCAGCAGGCAGGATCCGCCTACCGCTACTTTGTGGAAACGACCGATGTCGGGTCGGTCGGCGGTGTGGAGCAGGCTCTGCGCGCCCGCTTGGAGGGGCAGGAGGAAGCCACCGTATCGCTGCATTGCGACAAGTCGGTAGCGGTGGATGAGGTCGTCAAGGTGATGAACATCGCCAAACGCAACAACTATAAACTGATCTTGGCAACAAGTCCCGAATAACTGATATTCAATACATTAGCCTAATGAACTACTACAATCCACACGACCCTGCGCCCCGTATCGGAGGCATCGTGGCGGCGGTGATCTACTTCGGGATCATTGCCTCGGCGTTTTGGTTTGTGGAGTTCACGCGCCCCGATCCCGAGGAGCAGACCGATACGATCGTGGTGGAGTTCGCAGAACCCGCCGAAGCGCTCGATGCCCCTCATGTGGGCGACAAGGTCGAAGCACCCGCCCGAGAGGAAGCGGTGTCGAATGTTGGCAACGAGACTGAAGAACAAGCGGATACGGGCGTGGAAGCCCAAGAAGAAATCCGCACCCCGAATCCCAATGCGCTGTTCGATATGTCGAAAAGCGGTCAGGACACCCCCGCCGATGTCGGCAAACGCAACGCCAAGGAGGGCGAGGAAACGAGTGCCGGCAAGGGCAAAGGCTCGCGCGGCGAGGGCATCGAGGGCTTGGACCACGGCTTGCAGGGTCGCGGTTTGGTGGGTCGCCTGCCCGCCCCCGTCTACCCCGGCACCAAGTCGGGTAAGGTGGTGATCCGCGTGCAGGTGGCATCGGACGGCACGGTAACGGGCGCATCGTTCGAGCAGGTGGGATCGACGGTAAACGATTCGGCTTTGGTCGAAGCCGCCATCACCGCCGCACGCAAAGCACGATTCAACCGCGCCGAAGCCGCCATTCAATCGGGCACAATAACCTACATTTTCCGCTTGGAATAAACCCAAAAACGATGAAAATGAACGCAAAAATATACCTGTTCACCCTCCTTTCGGTGCTGTGTGTACTGATGCCTTCGGCAAGAGCCGATGCACAGAACGCAGAGCCGGAAAAGAAAGCGCAACACAAAGAAGCACAAGATGTTACACCCCGTAAAGGTGCCGTCCTGCGCTTCGAGGAGCAGAGCCACCAATTCGGCGACATCCCGCGCAAAGGAGGGGACTTGGTGCATGAATTTGAATTTACGAACGCAGGCACGACCCCGCTGGTTTTGACCCGCGTCATTACGAGTTGTTCGTGCCTCAAAGGGCAGTTCTCCAAACGCCCTGTCGCCCCCGGCGAAAAGAGTACGCTGAAGATCATCTACGAGCCCCACAAAAGCGAAGCAGGGGCATTTAACAAGGTGATCCGCGTATGCTCTAACTCGGTGAACGGCACGGAATTAATCACCGTAAGGGGTAATTCGATCGAGAACAACACCCAGCTCAAAGGGCGCGAACGCGCGAAGAAAAGATTAAAACGATAAGCTATGGAATTGCTGTTTACAGAAGGAACGATTCTGCCGATGACGGCGGAAGAAGGCGCTCCCCTCACCTTTGAGGGAGCTGTGGGAATTGTCGGCAATCGCTTGGAATTAGTGTCGGGCGACCCCGCGCGCATCACGGCATGGCGCAAGGCACACCCCGAGGCACGCGAAATCAACTGTCGCGGGAAACTCCTGATGCCCGGCTTGATCAACACCCATTGCCACACGGCGATGACCCTTCAGCGCAGTTACGCCGATGACATCGCCCTCATGGAGTGGCTCAACGACTATATTTGGCCCTTCGAGGCGCATCAGACTGCGGAGGATGTCAAGCTCGGTTTGAAGTTGGGCATCGTGGAGATGCTCTTGGGCGGAACGACTTCCTTTGTCGATATGTACTTTTACCAAGAGCAGATGCGCTCTTTGGTCGAGGGCATGGGCATCCGCGCGCAATTAGGCGCGACCTATTTTGACAACAATGTCGATGAGGTGCTTCCCACGATGGAGCGGTTCTTGGAGGGCGAGAAATTCACCACGGAGGATCGCGTACACTACTCCATCGCCGCGCATGCGCCCTACACCTGCTCGCGCGAGAACATCATCCGCGGAAAGGAGCTGTGTCGCAAGTTCGGTTTGATCTTCCAAATCCACGCCGCCGAGACCAAGGATGAGGAGCGAATCATCGCCGAGAAGTGGCAGATGAGCCCCATCCAATACCTCGATTCGATCGGTGTGTTGAACTCCAAGACCGTTGCGGCGCATTGCATCCATGTCGATGATCGTGATATTAAAACCTTGATAGACAGAGGTGTAACCATCGCCCACAACCCCGAATCGAACATGAAGATTTCGAGCGGCATTGCACCCATTGATAAAATGCGGCGGGCGGGCGCACTCGTAACGATCGCCACCGACGGCGTATGCTCAAACAACGATGTGGATCAGTTTGAGGAGATGCGCTCGGCGATTTTCCTGCAAAAAGTTTCCACGGGATCGCCCTTGGCGTTGCCCGCTTACGAGGCGCTGAAGATGCTCACGCGCAACGGCGCACGCGCCATGGGTTACGCGGACGGCGAGTTGGGCGTTCTGAAGGAGGGTGCATTGGCGGATATGATCGTGATCGACATGCAGAAACCCCACCTGCAACCCGTCCACAACATCGTGTCGAACTTGGTCTACTGCGGCAAGGCTGCCGATGTCGATACGGTGGTGATCGACGGGCGCATCGTGGTAGAGCACCGCGAGGTGTTGGGCGTGGATCTGCCCGACTTGTACGCCAAGATCGGTGCTGCGGTGAAGCGCATCACGGCAGACATCCGCAAGAAATAGCACGCCACACACGGCGCAAAAACAAAGGCGAACCCCTCTTGATAAGAGAGGGTTCGCCTTTTTTGGGGGCATCGCGCCTACTTGCTTATGGCTCGGTAATGGTCAGTTTCATACGACCGCGCGACCAAGTGAAGTCTGGATGCGTAAAGAGCACATCGACAAAATAAACACCGGGTTCGGCGAACAAAGGCTCTTTCAATTTAAGCGTAAACATCATGGGAATAGTGGCAGGAACTGAATACGGATCATAGTGACCCGATAGAAATGAATTGCCCGCACAATCGAAAAAAGAATAAGCGGTTTCGGGGATCACCGTACCATCCTCCTTCGAAAGGCGCAAGTTGTAGCCCTTCTGCCAAGCATTCACATGAGGCAAATCTATATTGCAGCCTAACATGGAATAGCCAAATTGATACATATCGCGCGCCATTTCTGCGGGCAATTCACCGGAAAATAAACCATAAAAAAGAATGAGAGTTTCAGTCGAAACCGGGAAAGCATCATCGGAGATCGTCAGCGGACGATCATAGCCGACAAAACTGATGTCGGCACCAACCTCTCCAAAATTAAAGCGATAAACCTCACCCGTATAAGCATCGCGCATATCGAGAAAGAGATCGACAAGCACCGTCAATTTCTTACCCGCCAAAGTATCATCAACCCTATTGAGGCGGAAAACCGGCAGATTCTCACGCGAAATATCGGTGTTGAAAGTAAACGCCGAACCGTCATAGATGCTTTCCGCATACATGTCAAGATTGGTAATGCCCCAAGTGAAGCTGTCGCCCCAAGCGTCCTCAACCTTGTAGTAAGCACCTGTGAGATCATCTTGGAACAAAACTGCAAAATTGGAGAACAAAGTAAGTTCGGTTTCCAAATCGCGGACACTCATTTGGAAATATTCGGGAGTATCCAAATCGTAAGTACCATTTGCGTTCAAAGTGGCTTTATGCAGCTTCGTTCTGACATTGACCCCGTCACTCCACACCACGCCCACATAGTCGCTCACGAAAGTGAGGTTCGATTGAGGGTTGGCAGGGTCAAGATCGATGCGCACAGCCAAGCGGAAAACATGATCGCCGATCACGGGCGGGAACACATAATCGGTGTGGATCTTGATGGTCAGTATGCCGTCTTGAGAGCCGCTCACCTCGGTGATCGTAAATTGAGGCACATCGGCGCGGGTCGGGAGTTCATCGACCAAGAACTCGATGTTTCGGGCGGTGATTTGCTCTGCAATATGGTGAGGCTCAATGCGGTACTGCAAAACAGCGTTGTGCGCGCCGTCCATCACATTGTTCAGCACTATAGGCTTCCCATTCCTAATTTGGAAGTAATCCGCACCGCGGAACAAGATCGATTTACGCTCCATCTGCCCTATATTTTGGGGCATCCAGCTCATCGAGCGAATCCGGTGTTCGAGTGCCTCGACACGCTGTGTCAGCGCCGACAACGCATCTTCCAACGCCTTGATTCGCGGCTCCAATTCCGCGACGGCGGCAGCGATGGCTTCCGCGATCTCGGTCGTGATCCTGCCGTGCTCCTCCAAGATGGCTTGCGTGACGGCTTGGCGAAGTGCGGTGTCATAATCCGCAAAATCCTGCATCATCTTTTCTTTGATGGACGCCCATTCTTTGGCGAACGCATCGCCGAACGCCGCCTTGAATGCGGCATCGAATGCGGGGGCAAATGCCTTGTCAAACGCCGTGCCGAACGCACCGCTGACGGCATCGCCAAAGGCAACTTTGAAGGCGGCATCGAAGCGGGTTTCAAAGGCTGCTTCGCACGCCTCACCCGCCGACTTAATTGCTTCAGCTTTAGCGGTTTCTATGGCGGTTTGCAATTCCTTTTTGTCAGCATTCATCTGCTGTTGCAAGGCTGCATCGGCTGACTTGAAATCGGCGATTGCCTGCTTCAGATCGGCAGAGATCTGCCCAATGGATTCGGTCTGCGTTTTAAGCTCATTCATCAGCTGCGAGAGATTCTGCTCCAACGCTTGAACACGACCGTCCAACAGAGCGACCTGCTCCAATGTGGCATAAGTGTCCTTAATGACCTTCTTCCACGCATCGAGGTCATCATTAAGCGCCTTCAAATCATCGGCTTTTGCATAATCGGCGAGGGCATCCTCCAAAACTTTTATCCGATTTTGAAGATCCTTCCGCACGGCATCGTAAGCGGTAATATGATCCGCCAACGCCTTGCGCACCTCGTCCAAAGTCTCTGCCAGCTCCTTCGCCTCGGTGCTCTGTGCGTTGCGCATCTCGCCCAGCACCTTATCGATGTTCTCGGCTTGCTGTTTCAGATTGTCGATGCGCTTAGTGAGGGCATCATCGGCTTTAGAGAGGTTCAAAGCCGTTGTTTCCAACGACTTAACTTGGTCTTTCACAGATGCGACCTGCTTTTGGGCAAGTTGGTCGATCCGTTGGTTCAGATCGTAAATCTGCTTGTCGTAGTCCTCTTCGCAACCGACACAAAGTCCTGAGGCAACCACGAGTAGCCACAAAGCTAATCGGGACAGTAAGTTAGTTCTCATAATAAAAAGTTTTAGGGTAGACAATAGAGCATAGTTAAAAAATACACTTATTTTTAGATTTAGTTTCCGCTCTGTCAAAAATAAAAGTCCGCCTTGAGATTTCCAAACGAAAAAATCGCCCCCCCCCGATTAAGAGAAATAGAGCAGTAAATCCAACATTTAGAGCATCTATTTCGGTATTTGCGCAAAGGATGGGGAGCGAAGCCGAAAACTTGTTTCTTTGAAGATTCTATTTATACCGGGCAATCCCAAATCAACGCGATCCCCGTGGGGACAGTCTCCGGGAAAGTACGGATCGCCCCGTCTTATCCGCCAAGACCGGCACCGAAAGAAAAGCGGATCACCAAAGTCATCCGCAAGGAACAAATCAAGCACAAACGACAAAAAAATCCCCGAACGACTTCGGGGATTTTCCGTATCCTCCCAAAAAAACGAGGCGAATCCCCCCGAAGGGGAATCCGCCTCAACAGCAAAAAGGGGAGAACTAAAATAGGGGGTGGGGGTAAAAATTATCTTCATTGCGCCTTTTCAAGCGGGTTGATCGGCGTGAAAGGTTACAAGACCAAAGTCAGCTTATGTTCCTCACAAGAGTGGGAGCTTACGCCGCGTGGCGATCGGCCGTAGACAGATCCTTCCGCCTGAGTCGCCATCTGCACGGTCTTGATCACGCAGTCACCCAACGCATCGACTACCTTGATGCCGAAAACATACTGCGTGCCGGGTGCACCGTTATACCGAAGCGTTATGCCCTCATCGCTATTCACCTCGCTCACCCATTGGGGATAAGGTGAAGCCGACTGCATGATTTCTTCGAGGGACTGACTCTCCAACCAAATATCCCAGTTTTCTTGCTCATCGACCATAATATACAACTCGGAGACGGTCTTCGAAGGCGACTTGATCGAAATCAGGGTCTCCTGCGTGGGATCAGCCCCCGCCTCGACCGAGACTTCCAGCGAAAGCGGTTCACGCGCCACGGCTTCGGCTGTTGTGAAGTATTGCTCGGTAAGATAGAGCACCTCGCCCGACATCGACAAGACCTTGATCAGCACTTGATATTCGGTCAGCGGCTTTAAAGCCTCCGGCAGTTCGTACCATCGTCCGCCATCATTGACAGCAAGCAATTGCGCGGCTTTCGTCGGCTGGACATCTGCCAACAAGGCTTCGTAAGGGTTGGAAAGTTCCGGATGACCTGCCACCCACTCCGCCACCTCGGCTTTGGGCAGACAGCGCATTTGCAATTCAGCACATGTTCTTGACGGGCATTCGAGATAGACCGAACCCTTCACATCGAGGTTTTGCGAAGAAACATCTCCCGCAGTCGCATCAGCCACAAATGCCAACGGAAGCGGATCGCCCACCTCGATCTTCAACTCAAGCGAAGACCAAGTGTAGTTGGCATGGCGGAACATGATGTCGATGGTGTAGACCCCCTTCTCGGAGAAAATGAAGGGAGAGTCGGGTTCAAACGACATCCAATCATAAAAATCGGCACGAAGTCGAACCTGCGATTGCGTATCGAGCGATGGATCATCCACTAAAGAGAAATACATCTGATAGGCAATTGTGCCGGAGGGCATCACATTGGGCAAAACCTCCCCGTTGGGTTTGGTGACTCGACACCCATAGACCGACCATTGATCGGGCGAGAACTCAAGCCCGCGAGGATTGGCTTGATACGCCACATCGAGCTGCTCGACAAACTCTTGAGGAATGTCCCCCGTAAGCAACAAATCCCAATGTTGCTGATAGCTCATATTGGCGGGGAAGCGTACCGGCTCGGCTGCCGAGAGCGGGATGTCAAAACCGGTGATCGTGATCAGATCGCGCACCCGATACCCCTTGCCACCGATTCCTAATGCTTCGCCTTGTTCATTTCTCGGGAAAATCGCCACATGATAATCGACATGATAGGTATTGCCTATGGTCGAGAGATCCTCACTAACGAGGCTCACATAAGGATAAAACTCCTCGCGCGTTGAATCAGTCTCCAAATAATCGGAAGGCGTGGGTTCATAGAGCAGGTTGTCGGGGAGATTGTGGTCGAGGGGTTGCAAGCCCCAGATAAGACGATTGTCCCAGACCTCATGGATCGGGAAAAGCCTACCGGTGGTTTCATCTTGCATCACAACCTCCAGACCGGCAAAGAGTTTCAATCGGGTCGTATAGTCACGAGCCGACAATTCGTGAGCACCCTGATAATTGAAAGCAGAGCCGTCTTTGTACATCACGGGCAAAATGCTTTTCCACACATTCTGTCCCCCTTGAACGCGCACCCCGAGATAATCGGTAACAAAGGTGTTGATCGATGTAGGATTCTCGGGATCCATATCGACCTTGACCGCCAAGGCAAACGAACGCCCCTGATCGTAGAACTCGTGCTCCGAGAAATAGTAATCGGTGTAAAGATGCAGCTCAAGATCGCCCTGATCGGTTGCCGAAATATCGGTAATTTGGAACTGAGGCAAAGCCGCACGGGTCGAGATCTCGGAAACCAAGAACGAGATATTGCGGGCGGTGATCTTTTGGGCAAGGTGCTGGGGCTCGATGTGGTACTTCAACACGGTGTTGTGTGACGAGGGATCGGTATAATTGGTCATGAAGATTTTCTCGCCGTCGGGTGCTTCAATGTAATCGGCACCACGGAACAGGAGTTCCTTGTCATGAATCTGATAGATGGACGAAGGAATCCAAGTCATCGAGCGGATGTTTTCCTCGAGCCGGTCCACACGGCGCGTAAGAGCCGAAAGAGCATCTTCCAACGCCTTGATCCGCGGTTCGATCTTCGCCACAGCATCGGCTATGGCAGCCGCTATCTCGGCGGTGATTTTACCGTGCTCCTGCTCGATTGCGCGGTCGATCGATTCGCGAAGTGCCTTGTCGTAGGCGGCAAAATCGCGCTCCATCTGTTGCTTGATAACCGACCATTTCGCGACAAACGCCTCTTCGAACGCAGGATCAAACGCCGCGCCAAACGCTTCGCCGAATGCGGGGTCGAACGCCGCGGCAAACGCATCGCCGAACGCCAAGAGGAAAGCCGCATCGAAACGCCCTTGGAAGGCAGCCTCACACGCCTCGCCGGATGCCTTGATCGCCTCGTTTTTGGCAGATTCGACAGCCGCCAAAACCTCCTCTTTGTTTTGAGCCATCTGTTGGCGGAGGGCTTCGTCAGCAGCCTTGAAATCGGCGATCGCCTGCGCCAAATCAGCCGACACTCCGGCAATCGAATCGTTCAATCGTGCCACCGAGTCGAACAATTGGTCGGTACGCTGCTCCAAGACCAAAACACGGGCTTCGATCTGTGCCACTTGATCTAAAGTGGCATAAGTGTCGGCAACCGCCTGCTTCCATGCTTTGAGGTCGTCGCGAAGGGCAGCCAAATCGCCCAAGGTAGCATAATCCTTGAGCTTGGTTTCCAAAACTTCAATTCGGTTTCTGATTTCTTCAGCCATTGCTTCGTAAGCCTCGACATGGTCTGAAAAAGCAGCACGTAGAGCCTCCAGCCCGGCGATCTGCTCCGAGATCAGGGCGCTGTGTTCCTCGCGAAGTTCCGCCAATTTTTTGTCGATATTCGCGGTCTGGCTCTTGAGGTCGTCCACGCGCTTGGTGATCGCATCGTGGGTACTACCCAAATCCAACACCGCCTTTTCCAATGACTTAACTTGTCGGTCGAGGGGTGCGACACGATCATCGGCAAGGGCATCAACCCGCTCATTGAGTTCCCAAATTTCGGTGTCATAGTCTTCTGTACAACCAACACCCGATCCTGCGGCAGACAGAATAAGCCACAAGACGAATCCGGAAAGTAGTTTGCTTCTCATAACAGTAAATTTTAGGGTGGATAATTAATAAAATGGTTTAGTTTTTGTTCATTGCACTTTTTACAGTTTTGTGGTTTTTCTTAAAACAAATATAAGTTTCTATTTTGATTTTTCATAGTCAAAATCCCCCCCCCCGAAATCGGAGATTTAGAACACTCTTTTACCCAATAAGACCACTATTTTCACGACCACTTATAAAAGATTTGGGAGCTATGCCGAAAATTTGTACCTTTGAGACCTATTATATAGAGCGACACAAAAATGAATATCATCGATATAATCGTGGGGCTGCTCCTCGTGTGGGCGGTATGGTGCGGATGGCGCAAGGGAATCATCCTGCAAGTTTGCAGCATCGCGGGTTTGGTGATCGCCATTTGGCTCGGATTCAAATTCGGCGAAACCGTGGGCTTGATGGCTCAGATCGACCCCAAGATGGCGGCTGTCGGCGGATTTCTGATCGTGTTTGTGGTGGCATTGATCCTTTCATCGATCATCTCGCGCATGGTGCGTAAGTTGTTCCGATTCGCGGGGTTAGGCTTGTTGGACCGCATGCTCGGCACCATGCTTTCGGTTGCAAAATACACGATCATGATCGGCATCCTGCTCTCGGCGTTCAACCGCTTAAATGCCAACTACAAGATGGTCGACGACAAGGTGATCCGCTCATCGGTAACCTTCCGCCCGATGATGCGCCTTTCGGAGCAGGTGATCCCCGTGATGGACTGGCTCAAGGAGCAGATCCCCGCAGAAATCCTGCCCGAGCAGGCTCTCGACTTAAAGCCCGGAAAAACTGCCGAAAAGACCGGAGTAAAGACCGGGGAAAAGGCGGAAGAACAGCCCGCCGAAACCGCGGACACCGAAGCAGAAAACCCCGAAGAAAGCCCCGAAGCAAAGTAGATAAACAGCTATGGAACAAGAATTTAAAGGCACAGTAATCCGTTCGACGGGCAGTTGGTACGAAGTCCTCCACGAGGGCTCGGTAGTGCGTTGCCGCATCCGCGGTCGCTTGCGCCTGAAGGGCGTGCGCTCGACCAATCCCGTGGTTGTGGGCGATGAGGTGCGCTGCGAAAAGGACGAAACGGGCGACTACACGATCCGCGACATCGAACCGCGCCGAAACTACATCATCCGCCGAGCCTCGAACCTCTCGCGCGAGTCGCACATCATCGCGGCGAACATCGACCGCGCGGTGCTGATGGTTACGCTCCGCCAGCCCGAAACGGCGTGGGAGTTTGTCGATCGTTTTTTGGTGACTTGCGAAGCGTACAAAGTCCCCGTCACGATCCTCCTCTCGAAGAGCGATCTGCAAGACACGGAGGAGGTTACGCGCTTTAAAGACATCTATACCTGCATCGGATACGATGTGATGGAGGTCGCCGCGTTGGATGGCGCGGGGGTCGAAGCCGTCAAGGAACTCTTGAAGGGCAAAGTTACCCTTTTGTCGGGCAATTCGGGCGTGGGCAAATCCACGCTGATCAAGGCGATTGACCCCGCGCTGGACATCCGCACGGGCGAGATTTCCGAAAGCCACCACAAGGGTCGCCACACCACGACCTTCTCAACGATGTACCCCTTGGCAGACGGCGGCGCGGTGATCGACACCCCCGGCATCAAGGGCTTCGGTCTGATCGACATCGAGGATGATGAGCTGTGGCACTACTTCCCCGAAATGATGCGCCTTAGCGCGGGTTGCCGCTTCTACAACTGCACCCACACCCACGAACCCGGATGCGCCGTGGTCGAAGCCGTCAAGGCGGGCGAGATCGCCTACGAGCGCTACGAAAGTTACTTGAAGATCTTGGATGAAGATGAGAAATACCGAAAATAAAGACCAAAACTGGTACGAAACGCGCACCGCCCTTCTTCGCGAATTTATGACCGAGGAACGGTTTGCGACCCTCTACAACACCCTCTCGATGCGCACGCGCTACATGACCGTCTTGGCAGAGAACATGTTCCACGGGCAGAATGCCGCCGCGCTGATCCGCCATTGCGAGGCTTTCGGCGTGCAGGACATGCACACCGTGGAATCAGTCTGCTCGTTTGAGCCGAGTGCCGCCGTGATGCGCGGAACGGATCAATGGGTCAATGTCAATCGCCACGAGACCACCCACGAGGCGCTGATGCTCCTCAAGCAGCAAGGCTACCGAATCGTGGCAACCACGCCCCACCGCAACGACTCCACACCCGAGACCTTCGATGTAACGAAGGGCAAGTTCGCGTTGGTGTTCGGCACGGAGCATGCGGGCATCTCGGATGAGGTCATAGCGGCGGCGGATGAGTTTCTGATGATCCCCATGTGCGGCATGGTCGAGAGCCTCAATGTGTCGGCTTCGGCGGCGATCCTGATCTACACCCTCACCCGACGCATCCGCGAACAAGTGCCCGAGTGGGCGCTGACCGATGCCGATCGCGCGCAGACCATCTTTCGGTGGGTGTACCGCAGCGTGAAGGATTCGGCAGAGATTTTGAATCGGACTTTGGGCGATGAACTGCCCACAGCGAAATAAATAACAGTAAGATAATGAACATTTTACGCAAACAATTTCTGGCTCATGTCGGTCAGACCTCGCCTTCGCCCATGTTGGTGGAGGTCGAGCATGCCGAGGGGTCGTTTTTCTATACGCCCGAGGGCAAGCGCTACTACGATTTGGTGGCGGGCGTTTCGGTGAGCAATGTGGGACACTGCAACCCCGCCGTGATCAAGGCAGTGCAGGAGCAAGCCGCTCGCTATATGCATGTTATGGTCTATGGCGAGTTGGTCGAAACCCCGCAGGTGGAGTATGCCGCGAAGGTAGCATCGCTCCTGCCGAAGCCCTTGGAGAGCATCTACTTCGTGAACTCGGGCGCAGAGGCTGTCGAGGGCGCGCTCAAACTCGCAAAGCGCTACACGCACCGCCGCGAGATCATCTCGATGCGCCGCGCCTACCACGGATCGACCCACGGCGCGATGTGCCTGATGGGATCGCCCGAGGGCGAGGAGTGGAAGAACGCTTTCCGCCCGCTCCTGCCCGGATTTTCCGCCATCGAGTTCAACGATTTTGCAGCTTTGGAGCGCATTACAGAGCGCACGGCGTGTGTCGTTACCGAACCCGTGCAGGGCGAAGCGGGCGTGAGGGTTCCCGCCGAGGGCTACCTCCAAGCCCTGCGCAAGCGTTGCGATGAGGTCGGCGCGCTGTTGGTGTTCGATGAGATTCAGACGGGCATGGGTCGCACGGGAGCGATGTTCGCATCGTTGAAATACGGCGTTACGCCCGACATCATCTGCTTGGCAAAGGCATTCGGCGGGGGCATGCCCTTGGGCGGATTTGCCGCGAGCCACGAGATCATGGACACCTTGCAGACCAATCCCGTGCTGGGTCATATCACCACCTTCGGCGGTCATCCCGTATGTTGCGCCGCGGGTTTGGCGGCGCTTAACTACCTGTCGGACAACAAGGTAGTCGAGCATGTCGAAAGCAAGGGCGCTTTGTATGAGGAACTTCTGAAAGACCACCCGCAAGTGTTGGAGATCCGCCGATCGGGACTTTTGTTGGCGGTCGAGGTGGGATCTTCGGACAAGATGTACCGCCTGATGGAGCTGTTCAAAGAGGAGGGCATCATGAGCGACTGGTTCCTCTACTGCGACACGGCGTTCCGCATTTCGCCCCCGCTGACGATCACGGAGGAGGAGGTGCGCGACAGCTCGGCAATCATCCGCCGCTGCTTGGACCGCCTCTGATCCGCACGATAAGAAAACTCATGCCGACCGTCCCTAAGCCATCAGCCGAAAGGGCGGTCGGTTTTTTCGGTATCAAACTCACCCGAGGGATAAGGAAATTCGCAAAAAAAATGGTAAATTTGCGCGGTAAACCCATGCTGTAACCCTTTTTCAGTGAAACAATGCGCACATTACGACTTTTATTAGCCCTTATTTTTATCGCCACCTTAGGCGAGGTGTCTGCCCAGTTCTCGATCGATAATGTCGGAGCGAAACCCCGAAAACTCGTCTACAACGACAAGTTCCGCAACGACCCCGTCAAGGCGCAACTTTACAGCCACCCGCTCTATCGCGAGGAGCGCGCCCGCATCCGCAAGGAGCGCAACTACCTCGAAATCGGCGGCGGTCTGCAAGGCGCATTGGCGGCTTACAACGACTCGTGGGTCAAGGTCTCGGGCGGTGATAACTCGATCGCCGTGGTGGCAAATGCCTACCTGATCCACCGCTTCACCAAGAACAAATTCTTTGTAGAGACCAAGGTGAACACCAAATTCGGCTACAACCGCATGAAGGTCGAAAACGAGAAAACCGATGCCGAGGGCAACACCTATATGGAGAACGACAATGTGTGGTTCAAGAACCTCGATGAGTTCGCGCTGTCGATTGCGCCCTCGTTCAAAATGTCGAAAAACTGGTCGTATGGTGCGATTTTCAAGTTCCGCACCCAAATAGCCAACGGCTACATCTCGCGTTCGCAGCAGGAACAGAAGCACCGCAAAAGCACTTTCATGGCTCCGGGCTACATGGATCTTTCGTTCGGTATCACTTGGAAATCGCCCGAGAAGCGTTTCCCGATCGTGGTGAACCTCTCGCCTTTGGCGATGAGCGCAGTGTTTGTAGAAAGTGCCACCATCCGCAACAACGAGTGGGACGGCAAGAAAGGTTGGGAGGTCTACGGCTTGGCAAACGCCAACCGCACCTCGAAGTATGAGGGCGGTTCATCGATCCAGATCGACTTCGACCGCGAGTTCGGACGCGACAAATTCCTGCGCTACCGCACCACATTCTACACTTTCTACGGTTGGATCACCAACATCGGATTGGACAACAAAGTCAATAAATACCGCGATTATGTCGATGCCTACAACAAGTGGGAGGAGGCAGGATCAGTCGTGGGCGCGAAGCCCAATCTTCCCGTCCACCCCACCTTCCGATGGGAGAACACCGTAGACATCCGCGCCACGAAATACTTAACGACAACATTCTCGTTTTTAGTAAGTTACAACCGCGCACAAAGTCTGAGCCTGCAAACTCAGACCCTTTTGAGCGTAGGTTTGAGCTACACATTCAAAAATAAATAATGTATAAAAATTCAAAACATACCGTCCTTTTTCCGCTGATTCTGGCGGCGGGTACGGCTGTGGGACTGCTCTTCGGGCATTACTTGGGACGCAACGCCACGACCTCGGAATTTATGGGCATGCTGCGCACGATGCAGCCCTCGGTGCACAACAAACTCACCGAAACCATGGCACTGATCGACCACCATTATGTCGATCCCGTTGCGATGGACAGCCTTGCCGAGAAGGTCATGCCTCACTTGATGGAGAACCTCGATCCGCACTCGGTCTACATCCCTGCGCGCGACATGTCGGCTTTGAACGAGTCGCTGGAGGGCGAATTTGACGGCATCGGCGTGGTGTTCAACATGGCGACCGATACCATCGTGGTGCTCAATGTGATCCGCCAAGGGCCGAGCGACAAGGCGGGCATTCGCGCCGGAGACCGCATCATCGAAGTGGATGATTCGTTGGTTGCGGGCAAGAAGATTCCTCAAGATCAAGTCGTTAAGTTACTCCGCGGTCCGCGCGGATCAAAGGTCAAGCTCGATGTTCAGCGACAAGGCATCGCCGATCTTGTGGAGCACGAAGTGGTGCGCGATGCGATTCCGATCAAGAGTCTTGAAGCATCGTTCGAGATCACCGAGGGCATCGGCTTTATCAAATTAGGGCAGTTTGCCCGCACCTCCTACGCCGAGATCAATGCGGCTTTGGAGGAGTTCCGCAAGCAGGGCATCTCGCGCTTGATCTTCGATCTGAGGGGCAATGCCGGCGGATTTTTGGATCAGGCGATCCTCATCGCCAACGAGTTCCTGCACCAAGATCAGCTGATCGTTTACACCGAGGACAGGCGCGGGGAACAGCTCCGCCAATTCGCCAACGGGCGCGGTGCGGCGCAGGATATGGAGGTCGCCGTGCTGATCGATGAGGGCAGCGCATCGTCGAGCGAGATCCTCGCGGGCGCGTTGCAGGACAACGACCGCGGCACGATCATCGGTCGCCGTTCGTTCGGCAAGGGCTTGGTACAACAGCAGATCCCGTTCAGCGACGGGTCGGCAATCCGCCTGACCACGGCGCGCTACTACACCCCCACGGGTCGCTCGATTCAGAAGCCCTACACGATGGGCAACGAGCGAAGTTACCACGAAGATCTCTTGAACCGCTACCACAACAACGAGATGTTCTCGGCGGACAGCATCCACTTTGTGGATTCCTTGAAGCGCGTAACACCCAAAGGCAAAGTGGTTTACGGCGGTGGCGGCATCATGCCCGATGTGTTCGTACCTGCCGATACGACCGATGTCACACGCTACTTTATGGAGGTCACGGGGCGCAATATTTTATACCGTTACACCTTGGAATATTCCGATCGCCACCGCGCGGAATTGGACAAGATAGAAACCGTGGAGGATCTCAAAGCGTTCTTCGAGAAAGACCCCGCTTTGTTCGACAATTTCGTGCAATACGCCGCGCGTAAGGGCGTGAAACCCAATGCAAAAGACATACGCCGTTCGCGCCACCTGATGCAGGCGCAACTGCGCAGTTTCATCGGGCGCAACACGGCGTTGGAGGACAACGGATTTTATGCCAACATCTACCCGATCGATGTCGTGATCTTGCGCGCGATCGAGGAACTGAATAAACCGAAAAACAATGATTAAACGAATTATAGGCATCCTGGCAACGGTGGGCATCCTCGCCGTGATGGTGATGGTGGTGGTGAACCACAAGCAATATCGGTCGCTGATCGCCAGCGAAACAGAAGCAGTTGAAAATCAAACAGATCCAATTGTTTCAGATAAGGTCGTGCAAGCCGACACTTTGCAAGTTGCGCCCGCTCCCGAGGTGGACACATTGCAGGTTGAAAGGGCAGATTCGATCGTAAAATAGGCATCTACAAACCCTAAAACAAGAGCATCCGAACCTCGATTCGGATGCTCTTAATTATATATAGGTATGCCTATCGACTCTTGACCAAGCGCAGGCACGATGAGATCATGCCCGCCAACGACAGCACGCCGCCGAAGAACAAGGCGGAGGATGCGCCCTCGACACCGAACATCGAGAAAAACAACGCCACGCAGGTCGCGCCGAGGGTCTGCCCCACCAAGCGCGCCATCGCCATCATTCCGCTTGCACTCCCCGTGCGGTGTTGGGGTGCGGAGGTCAGAATAATATGATTATTAGGCGATTGGAAGAATCCGAAGCCCATACCGCACACGCCCAAACGCCAAGCAATGTCCCCAAATTGGCTGTCGGCAGGGAGAAACGACAAAAGGAAACTGCCCGCACAGAGGATCAAAAGTCCGATACTGCCCAAAACCTCGGGATTCACACGACCGATCAAGATGCCCGAAAGGGGCGCAACAATCAGAATCACAGCGGGATAGGCGGTCATCAGAAGTCCCGTCTCTACGGGATCATAGCCAAACTGATGCTTCAACAAAAACGGGATCGCGATCATGGCGGTCATCTGCGCCGCAAAGGAAACGATGCTCGTTAGAACGGACAGCGAAAAGACGGGAATACGCAGCAGATCAAGCGGTAGCATCGGAAACTCCCTGCCTTTTTGACGGCTGACATACGCCCACGCAAAGCCCGCGAAAAGGACACACGCCGCAAACACAATCCACCACGGCGCAGAGTGGGAATACGCCTCGAAGCAGCCCAAAAACAAACCGAAAGTCAGGGCATTGAGCACCGCATCGCGCCGATCGAACCTTCGACCCGCGATGCGCGTGGGATTCTCGGGAAGCGACCGCCAACCCAAGGCACACGCCGCGATGCCGAACGGCACATTGACGATAAAGAGCCACGGCCAGTTCGCCACCGAGAGCACCGCGCCCGTGAACGCGGGACCAACGACCATACCCAACGCCACGACCGTGGCATTCAGTCCGATGCCCTTGCCGAGGTGCTTCTTGGGATAGATCAGCCTAATGAGCGAAGTGCTGATACTCATCACCATAGCCGCGCCCACGCCCTGCAAAATGCGGGCGGCAACGAGCAGTCCGAACGAGTATGAAAGTCCGCAAAGCAACGATCCGAGGGTGAACAACATGAGCCCCGAAAGGTAGACACGGCGGTAGCCCACGATCTCGCCCAACTGCGCAAACGGCAGGAGCATCATCACGATGATGAGCTGAAACGAATTGACGATCCAGATGGAATCAGCCGAGGAAATCGCGAGCTGTTCGGCGATCGTGGGAAGGGCGACATTGCACACCGTGCCGTCCATCACCGAGAAGAAAAGTCCTAAAAGAAGCGCCGCCATCGCCACATAGAGTTGCGATCCGCGAAGCCCGTCCCAAGAGAGATTCCCGACAATTTTTGAAGAAGTTTGTTGCATGATCGTTTAGTTTCCGGCGGAAGATTCTGCGCGAAGCGACGCATCCGACATCCGCGAAATTGCACAGCAAAATTAGCCAATAATTTCGGCACGAGCCAAAATTTTGGACGAAAAAAAAATGCGCCTTCCATGCCGTGGGACGGAAGGCGCATTAGGGTTGAAAACTGTGCTGAATCACTTCTCTTCGATGCAGATAAATTCGCCATCGGCACGCCGCTCATAGCGTTCGCCCTCGGGCGTAAGGTAGGTCTTTGCGCCCGTCTTGGGATCGGTCTCCACAAAGAGTTTGGTGCCGTCAGCCAAGTAGATCGCCTCCTTGCGCGAATTGCGTATCCAGTTGATAACAAGCGAAATGAAGAGGAACGCGAGGTAAGCCACACCCAAGCAGATGCCCACCACCGAAAGGTAGTAGCTCAACACCACGCAGAACAAAAGGGCGATGCTGACCGCAAAGGCACGCGCGACACCCTTCCACACCCGTTCCGATGCCATGAGCGATTCGCAGATGTTGAGCGCAACCACGAACAAAAGGCATCCGATGAGCGCCGAGAAGTCGAACAAATGCTCGGTGGAGAACACCGAAGCCACCAAGTGCGATGCACCCGAGCAAGCCCCGACAAGGGCGAAAAACACGAAACTCAAGGTGGTGAAATAGCGGTTGGTCGCCATCTCTTCGCCAAAAAGTTTACGATCTATTGCGCTGAATACAAATAATTTACGATACATAGCAGTTGAATTTTAGAGGTTGGCGATCACATCGACATTTTGGCTCAACACGATGGCTGCACCGACCACGAAGAACATGACAAAAAGCGGTGCTAAGAAGTAGCGGTTGATCGGTGTAAGGTCAGCCGACTGCACGCTTTGCGCCGGACACGATCCGCGGAAAACCGCAGCACGAACCACCTGCCAGACAGCGCACAAAGCCAAGACATAAAGCACGATGTTGAACACCATCGTAAGCGAATCGGCAACCACCAACGGCGCAGTGCGTTCGGGGGCGATCATCACCCGCACCACAAACGCCATGAGGAGGGGAACAGCCGCCAAAAATTTCGACAAGAAGATGATACTGAGCCAGCTACGCTGTCCGCGATCGGTGATATGGCGCGCAACGAGCGAGAGGCCGTAGAACCAAAAGAACAGCAAAATGAAGCGGTCGATGCTGTGGATCGTCGCCCACAGGGTCGATTGCAGCGCCTCGCCCAAGATCATGCTGCCGACATAGACCACCCAGTCAAACGCCGAGAGGATCATCATGCCCCACATCGCCAAGCGCACCACGGGCAGCGAAGCCAAATGCCCCAAAACAAGACAGCCGCCCAAACAAAAAAGGGTCGATACCAACGACAGCACGACCGGAACCCACTGCGGAATGGTTGTGCCGAACGCCTCGAGGGGCGCAAAAACGATGAGCAGGACGATCTGCGCGGAGAGTAACGCCGCCGCCAAGGTCTGCTTTTTATGGATTCGGCTCAGTTCCTGAGACTGATCCACAGCTACGAGTTGTTCCATATCGTGAAGTTTTTAATTGCCGATTGCGGTTAAGATCCATTCAAAGTTACGCATTTTTTTCGAGGAGCGGAAATTTTTCCGCCGAAAATGCTTTGGCGGAGCTTCGCGCGATTTATTTGGAAAAGAGGGCGGGGATTGCTAAATTTGCTTGACGGATGCTTAGGTTTCGGCCGGGTCTTACGGATTGCAGAAAGGCGCGAAACGAAGCATCGGCAAAACCCCGAACCGATGAAAAGCGAAAAAGAAAAGATGCGCAGCGGCGAGCGATTTTCCTACGCCGCGCCCGAAATTCAACGGAGCATGCGCCACGCCAAAGAGCTGTGTGCCAAGCTCCAAACGATGACGATGTACGATGCCGACTACCGCGCGGTGATCGAGGATCTGATCCCCACAATCCCCTCATCGTCAGTTGTTTGCCCGCCGTTTCATTGCGACCATGGCGATGGGATCATCTTGGGCGAGGGGGTCTTCATCAACTACAACTGCACCTTTTTGGACGGGGCTCAGATCCGCATCGGCGACCGAACGCTGATCGGTCCGAATTGCCAACTCTACACGCCCCACCACCCCATCGACTACTTGGAGAGGCGCAAGGCGGAGTACGAATACCCGATCACCATCGGCGAGGACACTTGGCTCGGCGGGGGCGTTGTGGTCTGCCCCGGCGTAAGGATCGGCTCGCGGTCGGTCATCGCGGCGGGAAGTGTCGTCACGCACGACATCCCCGATGATGTGCTTGCGGCGGGAAATCCTGCGGTGGTGAAACGGAAATTACGATAGGCGCAAAAACAATTACGGCACACAAATCCACGACGGATTGCGAGCCGTAAGTCGTTTATTTATACTCGATTGCAACCTTAATCACCCCGTCCTCTCGGTTCTCGAACAGGCGATAAGCCTCCTCGATGCGCTCCAACGGAAAGCGGTGGGTAACAAGGGGCGTGGTGTCGATTTTACCCTCGGCGATCAGTCCCAAGACCTCCTCGCAGTCGCAGCCGTCCACGCCGCCCGTCTTGAAGGTGAGGTTCTTGCCGTACATATCGGGCAGGGGCAGGATCTGCGGTTTGTCGTACATCGCAACGATCGTCACGATGGCGTTGGGGCGCGCCGCCTGCCATGCCATCTCGAAGGTTCGTTCCGCGCCCGCAACCTCGATCACGCGATCCGCACCGCCGTGCGCCGACCGCTCGCGCACGCGCTCCAAGCACTCCTCGGGCGCGCAGACCTCAACATCGGGATAGTGCCGGCGGATAAATGCGCGCCTTTCTTCGGATTGCTCGCACACGATGATGTGTTTGGGCTGTTTGAGCCTAACGCAGATCAGCGTGCAGATGCCCGTGGGACCTGCGCCGATGATCAGCACGGTATCTTCGGCAGAAATTTCGGTAATGCGCGCCGCCCAAAATCCCGTTGCCAGAATATCGCCCACGAAGAGCGCTTGTTCATCCGTCACCGAGTCGGGAATGCGCTTGAGTCCCTGATCGGCGAACGGCACACGAACATATTCCGTCTGCCCGCCATCGATTCGGCAGCCCAACGCCCAACCGCCGTGGGGGTCGGTGCAGTTGTTCACAAAGCCGTGGCGGCAGAAAAAGCACTCACCGCAGTAGGTCTCGACATTGACCGACACGCGGTCGCCCTTCTTCAGCGAACGGACATCCGTGCCGACTTGCTCCACCACGCCGACCATTTCGTGACCCACGGTAATGCCCTCCACAGCGCGGGGCACCGATCCGTGTTTGATGTGCAGGTCGCTCGTGCAGATGCTGCTCAAAGTGAGACGCACGATGGCGTCTTTGGGGTTTTGGAGCGTGGGTTTCGGCTTGTCGCGGAACTCGAAAAGCCCTTTATGAATATAGGTATATGCTTTCATCTCATAGGTTTTAGCAGACCCAAAGGTATAAAAAAATTGCGGGAATACATCGTTCGATGTATTCCCGCAGGATTTATTTTCTCGGATAGATTCCGTTCAAAGCGGAATTATTTCTCGGTGGGGTTGATGTCCAACAGCTCAACCGTGAACTCCAAAGCCTCGTTAGCACCGATGTTCTCACCGGCACCGCGCTCGCCGTAAGCCAAGTCCGACGGGATCCACAGCGTGATCTTGCCGCCCTTGCCCACGAGTTTCATACCCTCGGTCCAACCTTTGATGACTTGGTTCAAGCCAAAGATGATGGGCTCTTTGCGCTCGTAGCTGCTGTCGAAGACCTCGCCCGTGCGCAGACGACCCTCGTAGTTCACCTTCACGCGGTCGGTGTCCTTCGTTGCCTTCTCGCCTCCCTTGCGGTCGATGCGGTACAGCAGACCCGACTCGGTCTTCTCGACGCCATCCTGCTTCTCGATCTCAGCCAACCAAGCCTCCGACTCGCGCTTATTGACAGCCTCGGGGCTCGCGGGATCAAGCACAAACGGAACAACATCCAACACCTCAAACTCGATCTCAATAGCCTCGTTGGGACCTACCTCGCGGCGGTTGCCGAAGGGGCCGAACGCAGCCGAAGCGGGCAACCAAAGAGTAGCCTTACCGCCCTTACCGATCATCGGCATGACCTCTGCCCAGCCCGGGAAGATCATCTCGCGCGTAACGCTGATGGGCTCATCCTTGCCGTAAGCATCGGGGTTATATTGTTTGATCATCTCCTGCGTAGCCTTCTCGAGGTCGGCGAAGTGCGTTGCACCGAACACGCGACCCTTCATCGAACGACCCGTGAAGTGCATCTTGAGCGTATCGCGCATACCTTTGGCAACTAACGACATATCGCCCTCGTTCTCGATCTTGTAGACCACGCCCGACTCCATCTTCACAGCGCCCGACTTCGAAGCCTTCTCCTCCATCCACTCCGAAGCGCGCTCTGCGTTCATCTTGGGGAGCTTCTCCATCCAGAAGTAGCGCATATAGTTGCCTGCCTCCTCGTTGGTCATCTTCGCCTCGTCGTTCCACACATTCTTCAAAGCCTCCTGAACCCAAACGACCTGCAACTCTGCCGAGCCGTTCACCATGCTCGATGCCAAGTTGATACCGAACTTACGCGAGAAATCATCGCGCTCCTTGTCGTCCTCGAACATCTTGGGATCGGGTTCGGGGTAGATCATCTGCGTGGAATCGCCCTCAGCCATGCGTACCGAATCCGCCTTCTTGCGCTCGGTAAGGATCATCTGCTTGCGGACCATGCGATCCTTCATCATAAAGTTGCGGATGTACTCCGAAGCTGCCTGCGCATCCTCAGCCGAAACCGAGAAAGCACCTGTCTCAATACCCTCTGCCACCTTGTCGATGTTCATGGGGATGTCCTTGAGTTGGTTCTTGAAGCTCGATGCCATGTTTACGCCCACAGCGTAGGAAATCGAGTCAAACTCCGACTTGCTGCCCATCGACAACATGCCGTTCTGTTTGGGCGAGCACGATGCGAGCAATGCCATAGCACCGGCTGCCAAGATGAAATTCTTCTTCATTGATTCAGTGATTATGTTTTAAATTAAATTTCGGGGTTACAACTGACAAAGTTATAAATTTCCGCAGAATTTCGCACAACTTTGCCCACATTTTTTCGACCTTACCTTCTGCGATTCATGTATTTATCGACATCCAACAGCTCGACTTCGTAGAACAGCACGGCGTTGGGTTTGATGCCTAACTCGGCGTTGCCCTCCGCTCCGTAAGCCTCGCGCGAGGGAAGCCACGATGAGATCTTGCCGCCCTTGCCCACCAAGCGAAGGCTCTCCTGCAAGCCCTTCACCAAGTCGGAAAGTGCCACACGCAGGGTGTCTTGACGCTCATAGGAAGAATACACCTCGGTGTTGTCCATCGTGCGGATCTTCATGCGCACGACCACCGTATCGCGCTCCGTGGTAGGCACTAATTCCTGATCGCCGATCTCTGCCACGGCGTAGGTTACACCCGTAGCCGTGCGGGCGTAGGAGTGGTTTTCGCGGGCAAATTCATCGAGGAACTCCTCCTCATAGCGGCGTGCCTTTTCGGGCAGGAGGTGGTTCATGTAGCGCAGGAAATAGGCGCGGGCTTCTTCATCGGTGAAGAGTGCCTTTTGGGCGGCGGCATCGCTAATGCCCCGAGCCACAGCGCGAAGGTTGATCGTGGAATCGACCTGCAAAAGATTCTGCGCCATATTCACGCCCACGACATAAGCCATCGAATCGGTGTCCGACGCAAGCGCCATCGGTTTATTTTCGTTGGAACACGAAACTGCCGCAAGCAATGTTGCGACAAAAAGGATAAAGCGGGTTTTCATCATTTTTCCCATAGGTTAGTTTTGAGCCTCAGCCCCTTTCTTTTTGCGGGGTGCCAACACCAAAATCAGCACACTGCCCAAGATCGCTGCGGCGGTTGAGCCCATCAAGATAGCAATTTTACCGCGATTTACAAAATCTATTTGATCGCCATACGCCAAAGAATCGACAAACAGCGACATCGTGAAGCCGATACCGCCCAAGCAAGCCACCGCAAAAAGCATCTTCCACGATGCCTTTTCGGGCATCACAGCAACACCCGATTTCACCGCTAACCAGCTCGCAAGGGTGATTCCGAGGGGTTTTCCGATCATCAGACCGAAGAACACACCCATACCCACCGAACCCATCTCGGGCGAGAACTGGAAGATGTTGAAATATTTCAGCGAAGAAATTTCGACACCCGCATTCGCGAGGGCGAAAATCGGCATGATCACGAAGGTGACATAGGGCGTGAGCGTATGCTCCAAGCGGTAGCTCATGCCCATCGAACCCGATGCCAAGCGGCGCATTTGGCGCAAGTAGAATCGCTGTTCCGAAGTGGGAAACTCATCCTCCGTTTCCTCGGCATATTTCGGGTCGAGCAGGTGGCTTTTGAGCCAACGCATCTTGTGGAACAGATACTCCTTCTTGTAGCGCGGGCGCATGGGGATGAGCATCGCCATCGCAACGCCCGAAAGCGTGGAATGCACGCCCGAATAGTAGAACAGCGCCCACACGATGATCGCCGGCACGAAGTAGAACGACATACGCTTCTCGCCCATGCGGTTCATGAAATACACGCCGAACATCAGGATCGCAGCCAACAGCAGGCAGATCATCTCCATATTTCCGCCATAGAACAGCGCGATGACAAGGATCGCGCCCAAGTCATCGGCAATCGCCAAAGCCGTCAAAAAGATCTTGAGCGACACGGGCACGCGGTCGCCCAACATCGACAGAATACCCACCGCAAAGGCAATATCGGTTGCCGTGGGGATGCCCCATCCGTTGGCAGCAGCCGTGCCGTGGTTCACCAAAGCGAAGATCACGGCGGGAGCGATCATACCGCCCGCAGCCGCCATCACGGGCAGAATCGCCTTACGCACCGAGGAGAGCTGTCCCGACACTACCTCGCGCTTGATTTCGAGACCCACGGCGAAGAAGAACACGACCATAAGTCCGTCATTGACAAACTTTTCGATGGTCATTCCCTCAGGGAACACCCAGTTGATGTAGCCGTTGGGCGAATGCACCAAGACCGAAATGTCGGTCTGAAGCAGACTGTGGTAATAGAGTTTGGTTTCGGGCAGATTTGCCAAGAGCATGGCAACAGCCACGCAGATCAACAACACTACGCCTCCTGCCCACGGGGCTGTCAGAATACTTTTGCTGCGGATACCCATCATGTGACGGGTACGCACCCAACCATACATTGAAAACAGACGCATAGCCTAAAAAATTTTTATCGGTTCAAAGCGGCATCCGCCTTCAACGAAAGCGATGCCAACTTCCACAAAATACGCGCTCCTGCGATCGCATCGATGCGATCCTCATCCCCCGCGGCGGGCGACACCTCAACCACATCGAAGCCGATGATCGTGCGTTCGGATTCCACCACGGTCTTTAGGAGCCACACAGCTTGGTTGAACGACAAGCCGCCCGACACGGGAGTGCCGGTATGGGGACAGTTGTCGGGCGAAAGTCCGTCAATATCGAAGCTGACATAGACTTTGCGTGGCAAGGATTCCACGATCTTGCGGCAAACCTTGTCCCAAGTCGTGCCCGAAAACTCCGCTTCCGACAAATCCAAGTCGGTGTACGACACGATGCGGGCATCGGTCCGTGCCAAGTCGGCTTCCTGCTGGCAGAAGTCCCTGACGGCGACCTGCACCAAGCGTTCCACCTGCGGGACATCCCTTAGGACATTGTACATGATCGATGCGTGCGAGAACCCGAAGCCTTCGTAGGCATTTCTCAGATCGCGGTGGGCATCGATATGCAGGATGCCGAACGCCTCGTGGTGGCGACCCAAGGCGCGGATCAGTCCGTAGGGCGTGGAGTGATCGCCACCGACCAAGCCCACTAACTTATCCTCCTGCAAAAGGCGTTCCACTTCGTTCTCGACCCACTGATTCATCGCACGGCACGCCTCGTTCACGGCACGCGTACCCTCAACCACCACCGAATCGGTCTCACGACCGCCCGCCTCCAAGTGGTCGATCACGCGCTCGGCCGTGTGGCGGTACAATTCCGACTTAGCCGCCAATTCGTGGCTCAACGGCAAGGTTGCTATTCCGCGTTGCCAAGCACCCTCGGCTATGGGATCGAAGAAATCGAGCTGGGTCGAAGCCTCAATGACTGCTTCGGGACCGCGCACCGTACCTGCGCCGTAGGACACCGTGACATCCCACGGCACGGGGATCAGAACCAAGCGCGCATCGTTGCGCGAAAAAGGCATTCCGAAAAACGAACCATTATTGACACCCACTGCATCGGGATCGAATTTTTTCTGTTCCATAACCGTCTAACTTTTAAGCCGCCAAAATTAATAAAAATTTTGCAAATCGCCACAAATCGCCTTTAAAATAAGTTGTACGCGCGTAAGAAGTGTCAAATTCAGGGCTGATTTTTGGGAAAAACCGCGGGGATTCTCACGAAATTCTCGAGGAAATCTCATGAATTTCTATCATCGTCCGCAAGGCACAAAAAAAGGGGACAACGCCTCACCCTGTTTTGCGGTGCGGGCGACCCGCCTGCCCCCGCCTTTCCCTTCTCTCATGGCGTTATCCCCTTCTATATTTCCGCTCGGCGGATCCGTGTCAGATCCAGTCGATCGTGCGCTCGCGGGCGGCGTTTGATTCGCCGAGCATGCGCACAAATTCGCGCATCGAATGTTTGCGGTAGACATTCTTCAAGGCATGCACACAGCCCGTCATGCGGTTGTCGGGCGAGGAGATCGGCACGGCACACACCCCCGCATCATCGCGCACGGCAGACTCGGCGAGGATCGACACGAGGTCGGTCTGCTTCACCAATTTAATCAAGATATTCACTTCGTTGAGTTCGATGCGGATGTGGAACTGACCCGCGTGGCGGGCGCACAGCTGCTCGAATGCCGACCGCGCCTGCGTACCCGTGGCGGGAAGGGCGATGTCGAAAGCCTCTAACTCCTCCATCGTGACGCTGTCGCGCCGTGCCAACGGATGTCGGGGATTCACGATCGCCGCCAAACAGTTGTCGAACAGGATGTGCGACTCGATGTCGTCGTAGCGCGTGGTGGGTTTGAACGCCAACACAAAGTCCAAGTCGCGGTGGTGGAGGGCATCCATCAGATCCTCCATCGACTTATACCACACATTGAGCTTCACCTGCGGGTAGGTCTGCATGAAGCGCAGGAGGGTTTCCGTCAAGATGGGGCTGAACGAATAGGTCACGCCGATGTTGAGTGTACCCGTCAGCAAGTTCCTCAGATCGTGGATGCGGTCGAAACACGCATCGGCGGTCTGGAGGGTGTGGCGTGCCAAGGGCAGCAGCTCTTCGCCCGCTTCGGTGAGGCTCACGCGGTGGCTGTCGCGCTGAAAAAGACGGATGTTGAGCTCCTGCTCCAATTGCCGGATTTGTTGCGAGAGCGCGCTCTGCGACACATAGAGGAGTTTCGATGCCTTCGAGAAAGACAGCACCTCGGCGGTCTGCACGAAATATTTGAGTTGTCGGAGTTCCATTTTAACTGCAATCTGAGGGTGCAAAGGTAGTAAAATCCCCAAACGCTGTTCATCGAGTCGCCTCAAAGGATAACTTTTTGAAGATAAAAATCGGAATTGTAGCACCTATGACCATTCCGAACACGATGAACACGCAGGTAAAGCCGTTGTAAGCCAGCAAATAAAAGTAGTGCGAGAAGGCGGCTTCATCGCTGTAATAGAGGCACAGGAGCAACGCGCCGATGGTGCGGTAGGCATACATACCGGGGATCATCGGCAACAGCGCGGGAAAGAAACAAGTCTCGGCAGGGCACTTGGCGTGAGGCGCCAACCACACCGCCGCCAAGCCCACGAAAAATGCCGCAACGGTGCTTGCCACGATGATATGCACCTCGCACAGCGGGTTGTTCTGCAAGATGAAACGCACCGAATGACCGATGGCGGCAATCAAGGCACAGTAGGCGTATGCGCGGCGCGGAGGATTGCTGATCGAAGCGAAGCCCACAGCCGCCACCGCAGCAAAAAAGCCGTCTTGCAAAATATTGATCCACATAGATTTAACGAATTATAAAAAACGAGGATTCCCTCAACTTGACCATTAACTTAACCATTTTAACCCCATAAGCAACATCCCGCCGCACAGTCCCGCCGAAAGCGAAACCGTCAGTAGCATGGCGTCTATGAATCGCGCATAAGCGGAGAGATAATGCCCATCCAACATATCACTGATCGAGTTAATATAGGGAATCCCCGGTATCAAATACAACACACTCGTTCCGATGGCAATCTCGGGGGTCGTCCCCCAATGAAAAAGATGCGCTCCCGCTCCAAAAACCGAGGAGGCAAATGCCGAAAGGAAGAACACCACACGCACATCGACCTTCATCCTGAGCAGGATCTGCTTTAAGCGATAGCCGACCAAGGTCGCCAAGAACACCACGAGCATCGCCACCCCATCGCCACCGAACAAACGGCAAAACGCCATGTTCGCCGCCGATGCCAATACCAAAACCAACCACGGATTGGCGGGGGGAGTTTCGAGGATTTTGGCGTACTCCGTTTGGGCATCCGCTAAAGAGATTCGCCCGTCGGCGATGTCCCAGCTGAGCTTACTCAGGCGCGTATTGATGTCGAAACTGATCGGCATCTTGCGGATGCGTCTCAAGGTCGAAAAAGTCGTATCCGCCTTCGGGTCGCGCACCGAGAGGTGGACATTTTGGGGCATCACCACCAACTGCACCTCGAATCCCGAAGCAAGGGCAATGCGCTCCACATTTTTCGTGATGCGGATGCAGGTCGCGCCACAGCCGAGCAGCGCCGCCGCATAATCCGCCACGAACAAAGCAAAATCACGGGTAGGAGAAGGGTTCATTGCTTGGCGTAAAGGGTTAATAATCGCCGTCCGATCCTTCTTTTCGATCGCCCGGACAATAGAGGAGCTGATCCTCCGAGAGCATCCCCACATGGAGGTGATGGCGCTTCGTCCAATGAAACTCGACGGCAGCTTCGACCACAAGCGCAAAGACCAAAAGCCCCACAATCGCCGTCCATAGAATTACTTCCTCAGTCATCATTTCGCTAAAACTTTTTGTTTGACGGCGCGAAGATACACCCCCGTGCGGGAGGCGCAAAGGATCGGCAAACCGATTTTCCGATCGCTGCAATCGACTTTATTAATAACAAATTTTAATATCTCGATTCGGGGTTCGGAGCGGGTTTCGCCGTGATTTCCATGGTAATTTTCTTTTTCCCGATGCGTTTTGCGGGGGGATTCCCGGAGTTCGAGACCGCCCCTCTTCTGCCCCTAAACACGAGAAAACCCGCACACCGCAATCGGAAAAACGGGATGTCGCCGAAAATAATCGCCAAAAATGTGTATATTTGTTCTACCGAAACACACTGAAATTCTATTTTTGCAATGAAAATCATCGTTGATAAAGCCATTCCCTTTGTCAAGGGAATCCTCGAGGAGTGGGCTGAAGTGGTCTACTTGGCAGGAAAAGAAATCACGAAAGACGACATACGCGATGCCGATGCGCTCGTCATCCGCACACGCACGCGCTGCAATGCCGATCTGTTGGAAGGCTCGCGCGTCAGGATGATCGCCACGGCGACCATCGGATTCGATCACATCGACTTGGACTATTGCCGCGCGAACGGCATCGAAGTCGCCACCGCCGCAGGATGCAATGCCCGCGGTGTGCTGCAATGGTTTGCGGGCGTGGTGGCTTACCTTTCGTTGGCGCAAGGCTGGCAACCCCGCCAGCGCACTTTGGGCATCGTGGGCGTGGGTCATGTGGGCAGTCTGATCAAAGAATACGCCGAGGAGTGGGGATTCAAGGTGCTGTGTTGCGATCCTCCGCGCGAAGAGAAGGAGCATTGCGGATTCCTGCCTTTGAAGGAAGTGGCATCGAAAGCCGACCTTTTGACCTTCCACACTCCGTTGGATGCAACCACGCGCCACATGGTGAATGCCGAACTGTTGGAACTCCTGCAACCCGAAGCCGTGGTGATCAACGCATCGCGCGGTGAGGTGGTCGATTCCGAAGCGATGAAGGAGGACACCCACGACTGCGTGTTCGATGTGTGGGAGCATGAACCCGCGATCGACGAGGAGCTGTTGGAGCGCGCATTGGTCACGACCTCGCACATCGCAGGCTACTCCGAGCAGGGCAAAGCCAAGGCAGCATCGATGGCGGTGCAGGCCGTGGCGCGCCACTTCGATCTGCCGTTGAAGGATTGGTATCCTGCGGAAGCCGCCGTACAGACCCCGCAACCCATCGCGTGGGACGAGATGCACCGCACGATCTTCGATCATTTCGATGTGATGGGCGAAACCGTCCGCCTCAAAGAGCACCCCGAGGAGTTCGAGCAGATCCGCGACAGCTACGCCTACCGCAAGGAATATTTTTAGGCATACCTATATATATAAGTGGTCGGATACGCCAAATGCCGAGAGGCAGGATTTTTTTAATCCATTCTTTTTTAGTACCTTTCGCCGTTTTTCGTAATCGAAACCACATAAGATCATGTATCGTTATTTCATAAAACCGATCCTGTTTGCACTCAACATCGAGCAGTCGCATCACTTGGTGATCATCCTCCTGCGCATCGTGGGTCTGATCCCCGGCGGACGGTGGCTGCTGCGCAAATGTTACGCGGTGGAGCACCCCTCTCTGGAGCGCGAAGTGTTCGGTGTGCATTTCCGCAACCCGATCGGACTGGCTGCGGGTTTCGACCATAACGGCGATGCTGTGAGGGAATTAGGCTCGATGGGATTCGGCTTTGTCGAGGTGGGTATCATCACCCCCCAACCCCAAGACGGCAACCCCCGTCCGCGCTTGTTCCGCCTGCCGCAAGATGAGGCGATTGTCAATCGTTTGGGCTTCGCCAACCGCGGTCTGAAGCGCGCGCTTCAAAACCTGCGCCGCCCCCACGACAAGACCATCGTAGGCTGCAACATCGGCAAAAACATCACCACATCCGCCAAGGATGCCGCCAAGGATTATCTGAAGGTGTACCGTAACCTCTACCAATATGTCGATTATTTTTCGGTGAATCTGTGTTGCGACAACGCCTGCACCGAAGCCATCTCCCACGGCACGGACTACATCATGCAGGTCTTGAACCCGCTGTTCGATTTCCGCCGCGGGCAGAACCAATACCGCCCCATCATGCTCAAGATCTCACCCGACCTGAGCGACAAGGACATCGACCGCATCATCGAGATCATGAAGTCCACCCCTCTGGACGGGATTGTCGCCACTACGGGTACTTACAGCCGTGACGGATTGCAGACTTCGGAGGAGACTTTAGACCAAATCGGAGCGGGTCGCGTGAGTGGCAAACCCCTGACCCACCGATCGATCGAGATCGTTCGCCGCATCCACCAAGCCACCGGAGGGACCTACCCCATCATCGGCGTTGGCGGTATGATGACCGTGGACGATGTGCGCCGTATGTTAGCAGCGGGTGCCGACTTGGTGCAGGTCTATTCGGGCTATGTCTGCCACGGGCCCTCGTTCGTGAAGGAGATCTGCGAGGGGCTCATCGCCGATGCCGAGCGCGAAGCCGTAAAGCGCGCCGCGGAGCATGAGGAAGAACTGATTCGCCGAGCAACCGAGGAAGCGGGACGCGAAGCCGAAGCCCTGCATTTGGCGGACGACATCGCCCAAAAGGAGGAGGAGATCGCCGTCAAGACCCGGCAAAAGCCCGCGAAGGAAACAAAGAACTAAGAGAGAGACCCACCGCAAAGTGAGGGCAACTCGCCCAAAACAATAAGCCAATGAAAGCGACTATTTTAACCATCGGTGATGAGATCCTGATCGGACAAATCACCGATACCAACACCGCGTCCATTGCCCGCCATCTGAACGGGGCAGGCATCGTGGTGCACGAGAAAGCATCGATCGGCGACGACCGCGCGCAGATCGTGGAACGCGTGGAGCGTGCCATGCGCGAAACCGACCTTACAATCATCACGGGCGGATTAGGCCCCACCAAAGACGATATTACGAAGAAGACTTTAGCCGAGATGTTCCACTCGCGACTTGTTCAGAATGAGGAGGTTGCGCGCCATGTGGAGCGGATGCTCACGGCACGCGGAATCACCTACAACGCGCTGAATCAAGGGCAGTCTTTGGTGCCGGAATGTTGCGAGGTGCTGTTCAACGACCACGGCACGGCACCCGGAATGTGGTTCAATGTCGATGGAAAGATCGTGATCTCGCTGCCGGGTGTGCCGTTCGAGATGGAGCATCTGATGCAGGACAAGGTGATGCCGCGCCTCAAGCAACGATTCGCCTTGAAGCAGATCGTTCACCGCACGCTCATCACGGCGGGATTGGCGGAGTCGATGCTCGCCGAGCGGATCGCAGAGTGGGAGGATGCCCTGCCCGAATACCTGCATTTGGCGTACTTGCCCAACCCCGGTGCGGTGCGCCTGCGTCTGTCAGCGTATGAGGTCGATGGCAAGTGCGTTAAGACCGAAATCGAGGAGCGGTTCGCAGAACTTCGCAAGCTGATTCCCGAGTACACGATCGGCTTCGAAACGGCTTCCATAGAGGAGCAGGTGCACGAAAAATTGATCGCGCGCGTAGCGACTTTGGCAATTGCCGAGAGTTGCACGGGCGGAAAGATCGCTTCGCGCTTCACGGCTTTGGCGGGGGCGTCGGCTTACCTTGTGGCAGGCGTTGTTTCGTACAGCATCGAGGCGAAGTGTAAGATATTGGGTGTCAGCGCAGAAGACATTGAGAAATACGGCGTTGTGAGCGGGGAAATCGCCCGAGAGATGGCAGAGGGCGTGCGCCGATTAACGGGCGCGGACTATGCCGTGGCGACCACGGGAATTGCAGGTCCCACGGGCGGCACGGAGGAGCAACCCGTCGGCACGGTTTGGATGGCGGTAGCATCGGCAAAAGGCACGCAAATCGCTCTGAAACAATGCGGTACAGATCGGGGTCAGGTGATCGACCGTGCATCGAGTTTTGCGATCACGATGTTGCGCGACACGATCAACCGCGCATAGGTTTCGGCGGGCGGAGATCGCCGCAAAAAAACAGGGAACGACCCGACAACCGTCCCTCGCGCGAAAAAAAAGGATGGACGATGAAAAAAAGTGGCGGGGGCTTTTGCTTTTTGGTGAAAAGGTTGTATATTTGCACTCCCTTTTATGGGGAAATTATAAATAATTCAAAATTATGAAAGTTTGTGAAATCACGGGCAAAGTAGCGGTTGTTGGCAACAATGTATCGCACTCGCACCACAAGACCAAGCGCAAATTCTGCCCGAATTTGAAAACCAAACGCTTCTGGTCTGAAGAAGAAGGCCGTTGGGTAACCATCAAGGTTTCGGCTCACGGTATGAAAATTATCAACAAGAAAGGTCTTGCTGTCGCTATGCGCGAGGCAGTTGCCGCTAAGACCATCTACTAAAAGAGAAGAAACAAATGGCAAAGAAAGGAAACAGAGTTCAGGTCATCTTGGAGTGCACCGAACAGAGAGAGAGTGGCGTAGCAGGTATGTCGCGTTACATCACCACCAAAAACAAGAAGAATACCCCCGAGCGTTTGGAGCGTAGAAAGTACAATCCGTTCTTGAAGAAGGTTACTCTTCACCGTGAAATTAAATAGTAAGATAGAGACATGGCAAAGAAAGCAATCTCAACGCTGCGTACCGGCGCAGGTAAAAGCTTGACCAAGTGCATCAAGATGGTCAAATCGGAGAAAACCGGAGCTTATGCGTTCAAAGAGGAGATCCTCCCGAACGACAAAATCAAAGATTTCTTCGCAGAGAAGAAATAAAGTATCTTTAAGCTATTGCTTAAAATACAAAGGGCATTTTCCTTCGGGAAGTGCCCTTTGTGTATTTTAGGAGGATGTGAAAGAGGGGACGGTTCTTGGGGGACGGTTTCGGTTTTCATCAGTCGGGGCGGCTGGGCTTGCTGGCTGGATTCTTTTGAGGACTTATACCTATATATATTATGCGGCAGGGACTACCCTGCTTTTGTTGTTTATGAGAGGGGGGGGGGATGATGACGATTGAGGAAAACGCAGCATTTCACACGGAAATTGCGCAAAATAAATCGAGGGGAAAGTAGTGTCGTCCAGAAATTTTTATTAACTTTGTATGGGGTATTGGTTTTGCCTGCTCGGCAGGAGCGATACGACTTTCCCTGCCGAAAAGAATATAACCCCTTGATCCGCAACAAGATACGATCAACCTAAAACACAAATACTATGAAACGCAAGTTCTTCTATCTGGTGCTGATTCCCGTGCTTATAATGGGTTTGTTCAGTTCGTGTTCCGCACGCAAGTCGTGTGCGACACTTCTTCCCGATGATCCTTCGATGGTCTTCACGCTCGATGTGCAGCAATTGGTCGATGCTTCGGGCATCCAAACCAACGCGCAGCTCAAAGAGAAAATCGGGAAAGCCATCGCCAAGGCGGGTCTTTCGAAGGATGTACAAGCGAAGTTAGAGCTCATTCTCAGCGATTTGGCAGAGACAGGCATCGATCCCCGCACCGAGATGATCGGCGGTGTTTACGACTTGGACGAGATGACCGAGATGGTCTTCGTGGCTGCGTTGAGCGATGCCGCGAAGTTCGAAGCCAACCTCAAGGAGGCAGGACTGCCCGACCCGATGGAAGTTTCGGATGATAACAGTTTGAGATACTATCAGTTAGAGCGCAATGTCTACCTCGTTTACAACGCCCGCAACATAGTCGTTTACGCCACCGAGAAATACGCCGATGAGGAGATCGCCAACCGCGCCGCACGCTGCTTCGCATTGGACGACAACTTCTCCAAGAGCGATGCCTACGCCGCGTTGCAAAAGGAGCAGGGCTTTACGAAAATGCTCCTCTCGGGCGAGGAACTGATGAAAATGCGCGAGGTGAAGCGTAACCTACGCAATATGCCCACAGCCGCTTTGCACTATGTCGATCTGGTGAAGGAAACCGACATCGTTGCCGCCGTCAAGATGGAGAAGGGTGCGCTGACGGCTTCGTATCAGATCTATGCCGATAAGCCCGAAACCATCGAGGCTTGGAAGCAAACGATGACCTACACCCGCCCGATCAAGGGCAATCTGCTGGGCTATCTGCCCGCCAATACCGCCGCAACGATGATCGCAAATCTCGATGGTGAGAAGCTCATCGAGTATGTCAATTCATTGACCGAGGGACAGTCGTCGAACCCGCAGACCAACATGATACTCAATATGTTATCGACCTTTAAGGGCGACATCGCGTTGAGCGTTGCACCCCAAGTTCTGGAGGGCGACATCCCCACGGGCACGCTGCTCGCAACCACCACCGACAATACGATCGTCAAGACGGTGAATGCCTTCGGGCTGATCCCCTCGGTGGCTGACGGCGAGAACAATTGGTGGGCACCCTTAGAACGCTACGACTTCGCGCGCGGCGACAAAATGACTTTCGGTTATGTGAATTTCGGCTACGAGGACGGCATCACCTACGCATCGCTCACCGCCGACAACCACCGCAAATTGGCGAAAGCCGAAAAGCCGATCGATGCGGGTTTGTTCCGCGGAAAAATGTCGGCGCTGTATATCGACATGGAGCTGCTGATGGGCATGAAACCCCTGCGCGAGCAGATCGAGCGCTCGATGCGCACCGATGAGGCGATGATCTTGCGCATGATCACCTCCGAGATTGACTACATCGAGGGTTACTCCACGCCCGAGCTTCGTGCCGAGGTGCGCGTGGTGATGAACAACCGCGACAAGACTCCCTTGGAGACCTACATCTCGACCCTCGCGATGTTCTTATAACAAATTGACAATCAACATATAAACCCCTCGGACGACCATCCGCAGGGGTTTATTTACAACTCATCAGCCCCTCGGGGCAAGACCGTCTATGCTGAAAATACTTTTTCGACACCTCTCCCTAAAGAGCCTCTTGGGCTTCACTTTGGCGAATCTTTTGGGGCTTCTGATTGTCCTCTGCGGCATTCAGGGCTACCGCGATCTGCGCCCCGTATTTTCGGGCGGCGACAGCTTCATGACGGGTGAATACATGGTGCTCACCAAGAAGGTTTCCACGCTGAATACCCTCGCGAAACAGACCCCTGCGTTCTCCACGAAAGAGGTAGAAACACTTCGCAATCAAGCGTTTACCAAGTCGTTGGGCGTATTCACACCCGCGCTGTTCGATGTGCGTGCCACGGTGGCGGGCGAGGCGATGGGCGCGCGACTTTCGACCGCCATGTTCTTCGAAGCCGTGCCCGATCAGTTCGTGGACATTCCGTTGGATAAGTGGGACGCCGGGCGCGAGGGCTACATCCCGATCATCGTGCCGAAAAACTACCTGACGCTGTACAATTTCGGTTTTGCCACCTCGCGCGGACTGCCCTCGCTGAGCGAGGAATTGTTGCAGTCGATCGAGTTGGAATTTCGCCTGCGCGGTCGCGGGGGCCTGCAGGAAATCAAGGGTCAGGTGGTCGGTTTTTCCGATCGGATCAACACGATCCTCGTCCCGCAAAAATTCCTCGATGAGGCGAATAACCGCCTTTCGCCCGGACGATCGTGCGACCCCTCACGCCTTATTTTGGAGGTCGATAACCCCGCCGATGAAGCCTTACGCGACTACCTCGCACGCAACCGCTACGAGGTCGAGGGCGGTAAGGACGATGCCGGAAAAATCAACTATCTGTTCCGCCTTGTAACGGGCGTGGTGATCGCCATCGGAGCAGTGATTTCGGTGTTGGCGCTGTACACCCTGCTCCTCAGCATCTTCTTGATCCTTCAGAAGTTAGCACGCGAAATTGACAATCTTCTGCTAATCGGTTACTCCGTGCGCCGGGTTGCCCGACCCTATATTTTGTTGGGTGCTGCGCTCAACGGCGCATGTTGGATTTTGGGCAGCGGCTTGCTGTGGATGGCACAAAAGTGGAGTTCGGAGCAACTCCTCCGCATCCTGCCCGACTACGAGCCTGCATCGCTGTGGGTAACATTGGGTTGGGGCGCATTGCTGATCGGTGTGATCATCGTGATCAACACCCTTGCCATTCGCCACAAAGTGCTGAAAATATGGAATATACACAAAACTGCCTAACGCCATGCAACGCATAATTTTAGACCGCATCCTCCCTGCCGTTTTCGCCGATACCCCCGTGAGTGAGAGCCAAATTTGGCAACAAAATGTCGTCTTCGAAAAGGGGCGCACCCATCTTTTGGAGGCGCATTCGGGCAAGGGAAAATCGACCCTTTTGAGCTACATGATGGGCTACCGCGATGATTATCAGGGCGCAATCCGATTCGATGAACGCGATGCACGCACGCTCGGTCGCGAGCAATGGACGGCAATCCGCTCGTGCGAACTGGGCATCATGTTCCAAGAACTAAGGCTCTTCGGCGAACTGACGGCGCGCGAGAACATCGATCTCAAAAACCGCTTGACGGGTTATGCTACCGACCGGAAGATCAACGAGTTATTCGATCATTTAGGCATCGCCGACAAGCGCGACACCCCCATCCGCAAGATGAGTTTTGGACAGCAGCAGCGCGTGGCTCTGATCCGCGCCTTGGTGCAACCCTTCGACTTTTTGCTGCTCGATGAGCCGATCTCGCACCTCGATGCCTCCAATGCCGAAGTGATGGCGCAGATCGTTAAAGAAGAAGCACGCACAAGGGGCGCAGGCGTTATAGCGACAAGCATCGGCAACACCCTGCCGTTGGATTACGACACGATTCTTAAACTCTGATTTTCAGACTATTAATCACAAACAAAAACCGCATCCTTCAGCCGTGCTTGGCTCAAGGATGCGGTTTTTGTTTGTTGAGCTGTCGAAAATCTACCCGAAGACGGGCTTCGATTTTCCGCTCATGGTGATGATGTCGAGGCGGATGAGCTCCGTGCGGTGGAACGAGCGTTCGATGTTTTGCTCGCCCGCTTCGCCCACATCGGGGCAATATTTCCCGACCAAAAGGCGCAATCCCGCGCGGCGTTCCTCATCGCTCAAACCATGCGATGCACGACACCGCGCAACGATGCTTTCGTAGCCCGTGGTGAAGCGTTCGGGCACTACACGGGTGCGCCCCACAACGCAAAACGACACCTCCGAACAGCGGTCGATCGCCCGCAGTTTCTCACCCTCGGGCGCACAATGGATGTAGATGCGCGAGCCGCCGTCCCACACATAACTGAGCGGAAGCCCGTAAGCCCCCTGTTCGTCAAAGGATTGCATACTCATCACGCCATATTCCCCCTCGCGGAGGATCTTCCGCGCGCGCTCCTCCGTCAAAAGGCGGTCGCGGCGGCGCACCGATTCGTTGGTAAAGATCATAAAACTATTTTATTAAATTATTTTTCAAATTTCACCGCACCCCGATAATTCGACACAAAATCGCCGAAACTTCCCGAAGTACCTAACAAAGATACAAAAAACTGCCGACAGATTGAACATCCGCCGGCAGTCCACCTAAAAATATTACCCCCTTATTTCGTGGCTCACGCCATGGATTTAAGTTCGTCTTCGGTTGCGGGAACCCACGCGCCGCTGCCCTCGCAGACAGCCTTGGCGCGGATCACAGCGCAACGATGCGCCGCCTCCAGAGAGGCGCCGTGCAGCACAGCCACGATGAACGCACCCGCAAAAGCATCGCCACCGCCCACTGTATCAACGACTTTCGTTGCTGGCGTGTCGATCTTCGAGTACTTGTCGGGCGCGAAAATCTTGCTGTATTCCGATCCTGCGGTGAGGATCAGATAGTCAAGGTTGTACTTTTCGAGCAACATCTGACAGATCTCGTTTTCCTCGCCCTTCAAGCCGAACAAACGGCACAAAGTGGCGAACTCTTCCTTGTTGATCTTGAATACGGTTGCCTTCTGCAACAGTTTCTCGATCAGATCTTTACTGTAAAAATTTTGGCGCAGGTTGATGTCGAAAAACAGCATGGCATCCTCGCGGGCATAGCTCAAAAGAGTGAGGATCGTCTGGCGCGATTCCTCGTTACGCAGCGCCAAAGTACCGAAGCATAGCGCATCGGCTTGCTTCGCCATGTTGATCGACTCCACGGTGGTCGGGATGTGGTCCCAAGCCGCGCTGTCAGAAAGGCTGAATTTCGGGTCATCGGGGTTAGAATCGTCCACGATCGAACGCCCCGTGGCATAGTCCACAAACTGAATCTGCTCGCTGTCGATGTGCTGTTTGCGCAACTCGTTCAAGAGGTCGGATCCTGCCTCATCGTTGCCGACAGCCGTGACGGCATAGCCCTCAGCACCGAGCTGGGTGGCATTATAGACCAAATTCACAGGCGCACCGCCGATGCGTCTACCGTTCGTAAAAATATCCCAAAGCAATTCTCCAATTCCGACAATCAGCGGTTTATGATTATTCATGACTAAAAAGTTTTATGGTTTAAGTTTTTAAGGTTCGGTTTGGTTCGCAACTTTTTCAAATCGCAGGGTAAAATTAATATTAATATTTGGATATTCCTCGTATTTTGCGAACAAATATTAATTTATACCTAATTTTCAGAGCCATATTATTAATGTTTAAAATATATTGAAATGTAATTAATAATTATCTATAATATTTTAAAATCTACATACATTTCGGGGTCGCGGGCGGGGCGGTATTGCGCGGGAGCAACTATATCGAATAATAAGGGACGAGAGCAAGAAAACTCGTCGCAGATTTTATTTTTGGAGGTTGGGCAATGGGGCGGGATCAGAGGGTTGTGGGGCGGGTGATTGGCTTTCGGCGGGGAAACTTCGGGGAACTGACATCGTTTTGGGGAGCGTTTCGGGGATCTTTTTCCGCGAAACTTTGGGATTCGGGGCGGAAATGCGGGGAAAAATGGGTAAATTTGTTGCCAAGAAAACAAGATGATGCGACATTTTTTCAACTATTTGACGGTGCTCGGGGCAGTTGCGTTGCTCGCGGGCGGATGCGCACGCCGACCTATGCGAAGTGCAGACGGGACATTTGCGGGCGCACCTACCGCGGAGGAACTGCGGGTGCGCGATTCGGGCGAACACATTGTGGAAGAGCAACATTCGGAGCGCGAACGGGCGACAAAACGGGACAAAATGCGCAGATCGGATTCCGCGGAGCAGGCGGAGGCGTGTCGCATGGAGGATTCGCTGCGCTTCGGACGGCGCGTGATCGATCAGGCGCAGCGACATCTTGGGGCGCGCTATGCCTACGGGAAAATGGGTCCCGAGGCGTTCGATTGCTCGGGATTCACGCTCTTTGTGTTCCGTGCGTGCGGGGTGCGCCTCGACCACTCATCCGGGGCGCAGTACCGACAAGGGCACGCCGTCAGTTCGCGCAAAGAACTGAGAATCGGCGACTTGGTGTTTTTCGGCGGACGGAATAACCCGACTGTAATCGGTCATGTGGGGATCGTGACGAAAGCAGATCCCAAAACGGGTTGCTTCAGTTTCATCCACGCCGACAGTCGCGGTGTGCGCATCTCATCCTCGACCGAAGCCTACTACGCCGCACGCTATGTCGGTGCCCGCCGCTTCTACTCACCCGAAGAATAAATCCGCAAGGTTTTTGCAGAAAATTTAGCGCATCCCGCTCTCGGGGTGCGCTTTTATTATTGTGAGCAGAAAGGAATACCCGCGCCATTCGCGGGCAAGGGAGGGGCTGCGGGAGAAAAAATCCGCGCGCGGGGATAATGAAATGGCGCGCGCCGGCCCACTCGGTAAGGTCGATATTTTTTTCAAAGGGAACATTTCGGGGCGGGGGAGGAAAAAATTTCAGCAAAGAGAACCGCCCG
>SAMEA104404097__coassemble_207_pt1 | contig 62142 bp, 40 predicted proteins | sample SAMEA104404097__metabat2_high_PE_016 | metagenome-assembled genome bin SAMEA104404097 (sample SAMEA104404097) | Balaenoptera acutorostrata | reverse complement strand
CCGCACGGGCATAGAAAGTCGAAGCGGGATGACGGATCAGATCCTTATTCAGATCGATGCTCTCGGTCATATAATCCTGCGCGGGCGAGGGGAATCCCGCCCGAATCCCCTGATCTGCAAAATCGAGGGACAGCTCCGTAGACACATTGGAAATAAAGGGAATAAGGCGCATTTTGAGTCAATCAATTAACATTTCGCCCTGCAAAGATTAAATATTTTAACTTAAAATCAAAATTATTTAACCTTAAAATTTAACTTCCGCCGAAAAGAATGCTCGCTTGGAGCATAAACTCGAATGCCACAAAGTCGCATTTTCTGACCTGACAATTGATGTTGCAGAAGAAGATTTAGGCATCAAAATCCCCGAAAAAAGTCTTGCCCGATCAATTCAGAATACACAAAAGTAAATGATTTGCCAAGCAGCCAATTGTGCGAATTGGTCGGGGCGGCAGAAAACATAACTATCGCCCGCTTTGGCACAAAGCCCAAAGTCGGAATCGTGCGACGGAGGCGATATACCTTGTGGAGCGAATCCGTATGGAGATGTCTCGCATCGGTATTCGAAGACTCTATTATCTGCTATTTGACAGATTACAAACAATGGGCGTTGTCAAGATCGTTTCTTTGACATATTTCACGCTAACCATTTGTTAATCAAATTTAAACACAGTTGTCACATCACAACAAACTCGCATACCGCTTCCATAAATACAAAAATTTGATAGCAGGGATAGAACTTACAAAGAAAGAATAAGTTTTCGTCTCGGATATAACCTACATCGGCTCACACAACGAGCATCTTTATTTTAATTCACCTCGGGCGCATGATACACCGCGCGAAGGCGTTTGAGTTCCGCCTTGGCGCGGGCGATTTCATCGGCGTAGTGCGGATCGGAGATCGCGTTGCGCAGTTCGTGGGGATCTTGCTCCAAGTCGTAGAACTCCCAATATTCGCCATCGCCATAGAAGCGGATGAGCTTGTAGCGGGCATTGCGCACGCCTTCGTGACGGCGCACGGCGTGTTCGCCGGGATATTCATAGAAATGGTAGTAGAGCGAGGTGCGCCAATCGGCAGGTTCTTCGCCACGAAGCAGGGGCATGAGCGAGCGACCGTGCATATCTTCGGGCACTTCCACCCCCGCAGCCTCCAAGAAAGTCGGGGCATAGTCGATATTCTGCACGGGGGCTGCGATGTGTCCGCGCTTGCCTGCGGGCAACGATGCCACAAGGGGCGTGCGGAACGATTCTTCGTACATAAACCGCTTGTCGAACCACCCATGCTCGCCCATATAGAAGCCTTGATCGGAGGTATAAACCACCAAAGTATTCTTGTCCAAACCCTCTTTTTTGAGGTAGTCCAACACACGACCGACATTACGATCGACGGATCGGATCACCGAGGTATAGTCGCGCAGATAACATTGCAACTTCCACTCTGCCAATTCTTTGCCCTCCAACTTTCGCTCAGCAAATTCTTCGGAGCGGCGATCATAATACGCATTCCAAGCGCGGCGATCCTCCTCCGACATCCGCTCAAGAGAAGCCTCGGCGGCAGCCGTCAGCCAATGTTTGCCTTCGGTTAAAGACGGGTCAATTTTGAGGTCATAGATCAGATCCATATCGCGGTCAACAGACATCTCCTGCAAACCCGCGGCACGGCGACCCACATAATCATCGTAGAAAGTTTCGGGTACGGGGTAGACAACGGAATCCGATGCGCCCAAGTCCTCGATGGCGGGCATCCATATACGGTGCGGCGCTTTGTTGTGCACCAAAAGGCAGAACGGGCGCTCGGTGTCGCGCTTTGCGAGCCATTCCAACGCCAAGTCGGCGGTCAGATCGGTAACATAGCCCTCGCGACGGATCGTGTCGCCATCGTTGATGAAGTCGGGATTGTAGTAATCGCCCTGCCCCACCAAGATGTCCCAATGGTCGAAGCCTTCGGGGCGCGATCCCAAGTGCCATTTACCGATCACCGCCGTCTGATAACCCGCCTTGCGAAGGATCGCAGGGAAGGTGGGTTGCGACCCATCGAAGCGATCCTCGTTGTTGCGGAATCCGTTGGCGTGGCTGTGCTTGCCCGTAAGCATGCACGCACGGCTCGGGCCCGAGATGGAGTTCGCCACGAAGCTGTTGTCGAACACCACGCCTTGGCGGGCGATGCGGTCGATGTTGGGGGTCGGAACGAGTTCCCCGCCACAAGCACTCACGGCTTGCAGGGCATGGTCGTCCGACATGATGAACACGATATTAAGTCGTTGATCCTCATCCACTTCGGCGCATCCCGCCAAGATACCCGCCGTAAGCGCAACGCCCCATCCGTACTTGCGTTTCATGTTAGTTGTGTTTTTTGCGTGCCACAAAGATCAGGTAAACGAGCAGGGCGAGGAATGCCGCGAAGATGATCGCCATCTCGGTGATGTGCTCCATCGGCTCGACCCAGATCTCGGAGAAGAAATCCAAGCGACCGAGGATCTCAACGGGTGTCCAAAAGATAATGACCGTGGCAATCGCCATACGGATATTCGCGCCCCACGATGCGAGTTTAAGCTGTCGTTTGAAAATGAACAGCGACCCGATGAAGCATCCCACGCCCGTGGCAATCGTCAAGGGATGATGCTCACCCAAGAAGTTATCATCGTAGCAGAACATCAACAGCAGGTAGCACGCCCACATCATCATATTCAGTTCCATGAAGGTGATGATCGAGGTGTGGCGCGTCATGGGCTGCACCACGATCACCTCGCGGCGTTTGCCGAACATCTTCTTCTGACACCAGATGAAGAAGCGGCATCCCGAACGGATCGAAAAAAGGTAGATCGTGAGGAACATCACGAAGAAGCCGAACGAGGAGGGCATGATGAGGTACTCGGGGCGGGTGATGATCTCGCCCGAGACGGGATCCAATTCGGGCATCACGCCGAATCGGTTGGCATAATACATATAAATAAATTCAACCCATCCCGTCCAAAACAGCAATCCGCCAAACAATCCCCACAAGGTCTGCTTGGTGTCGCCCTTCACGAATACGCCGAAGATGACCATCACGAAGCCCGCCAAACCGATGGTGAAAGCAGCCAAGTGCAACCAATCGGGCGCAATGAGGTGCTCCATAAGGATCATCACCGCATGCCCCAACGGCATGGTGAAAAGCACCAAGAGGAAAGAAACAATCGACTTGAGCCAATAGTTCTTCGAGGGTTGATTTACAAGTTTTTCCATCTGTTTTCGTTTAAAGTTTTCTATTCAAATCGGTATTGCAACACATCGCGAAGCCCCAACAGCAGATCCTTGACGGGCATACGGCGCTTACCTGCCAACTGGAGTTCATCCAAAGAGAGCCATCCGTCGGAGGTTGCCACGCGGATCATCGTGCGACAATCGCTCTGCAAGGTACCGGGTTTTTCGCCGTGGTTCTTCTCTTCAAAGTGCGCCTTGAAGATCTTCACACTCAATGCTTTATCCTCGCCCTCGATGTGCATCTCCGACCATGCTGCGGGATAGGGAGACAAGCCCCTCACGAAGTTCAGAATATCCTTGCCCCGCTTCGACCAATCGATGCGGCAATCCTCCTTGAAGATCTTCGGCGCGGGTTTCAGCGTTGCCTCATCCACGCCTATCTGCTCCACGGGATGGATCTCACCCGCAGCGATCAGATCGACCGTATGCGGCACAAGTTTTTCGCCCATCGCCATCAGCTTATCGTAAACCGTACCGATGTTGTCCTCCTGCTCGATCGCGAGTTCCTCTTGGCAGAGGATCGCGCCCTTGTCGATTTCGTGGTTCAAGAGGAAGGTCGTCACGCCCGTCTTCTGCTCGCCATTGATGATCGCCCAGTTGATCGGGGCTGCACCTCTGTACTGCGGCAGAAGCGATGCGTGAAGGTTGAACGTGCCGAAACGCGGCATCGCCCAAATCACCTCGGGCAACATACGGAAGGCGATCACAATGCCCAAATCGGGCTTCAACGCCTGCATCGCCTCCACAAATTCGGGATCACGCAGTTTCTCGGGTTGCAGAATCGGCAGACCCAATTCCTCAGCCGCCACCTTCACATCGCTCTTATGTACCTTCTGTCCTCGGCCTGCGGGTTTGTCGGGCACGGTGACGACCGCCACCACATTGTAGCCCCCCGCGACCAGCGCACGCAACGAAGGCACGGCAAACTCGGGCGTACCCATGAACACGATGCGCATATCTTTTGGATTCATCTTTTCCATATCCTTTATTAATATGTTGCACGGCTCTGAGCAAACTCAAAGCCGTGCAAAACTATTCATTCTGAAATGAGCCGCCTATTTCGAGCTGTGGTTCTTACACAAGCCCAAGTGGTGGTGCATACGATTCTCCTTGGTCTCCAAGTAGTGGAGGTTGTATTTGTTGGGAGCGATCACAATCGGCACGATCTCATCGATCGTCAGACCATAGCCCTCCAAACCGGCGCGCTTCAAGGGGTTGTTGGTCATCAGGCGCATGTGCTTGATGCCCAACTCGCGGATGATGCTTGCGCCCACGCCATAGTCGCGCTCATCGGGACGGAAGCCCAACTCGATGTTGGCATCGACCGTATCCAAGCCCTCCTCCTGCAACTTATAAGCATGGATCTTGTTGAACAAACCGATGCCACGCCCCTCTTGATTGAGGTAAACAATAGCACCCTTGCCCTCCTTCTCGATCATCTGCATCGCCTCGTGGAGCTGAGCCCCGCAGTCGCAACGGCACGACCCCAAGATGTCGCCCGTGGCGCACGAAGAATGTACGCGGATCAAGACGGGTTCATCCTCCGTCCACTCGCCTTTGGTCAAAGCCAAATGCTCCAATCCGTTGCTCTTTTGGCGGAATGCCGTGATCTTGAAATGACCCCATTCGGTGGGCATATCGGCAGTTTCACCGCGCTCGATGATCGACTCCTGCTTGAGACGGTAAGCGATCAGCGATGCGATCGAACCGATCTTGAAGCCGAACTTCTTTGCTTTCTCAACCAATTGCGGCAGGCGAGCCATCGTACCATCCTCGTTCATCACCTCGATCAGCGCAGCAACAGGTTGCATACCGCAGATGCGAGCCAAGTCGATGGCACACTCCGTATGTCCCGGACGGCGCAACACACCCTTTTGGCGGGCGCGCAGGGGGTTGATGTGACCCGGACGACCCAAATCGGAAGGTTTGGTATCGGGGTTAGCCAACGCGCGGATGGTCGCACAGCGATCGTGGATCGACACACCCGTGGTACATCCTTCGCCCAAGAGATCGACCGTCACGGTGAACGGAGTACCCAAAAGCGAGGTGTTGTTCGCCTCCATCATATCGAGTTCCAATTCCTTGCAACGCTCCTCCGACAGCGGTGCACACAGCACGCCACGACCTTCCTTGAGCATAAAATTGACAATCTCAGGCGTAATTTTTTCAGCAGCAACGATGAAATCACCCTCATTCTCACGATCCTCGTCGTCGACCATGATGACCACCTTACCCTGACGGAAGTCTTCCAAGACCTCCTCGATGCTGTTCAGCATAGATTCGTTTCTCATTTCTTAAATGCAGTTTATTTATTTTTTTTCTTTAATCGGTTGGATAATCGCTCACAGAAAGCCTTGTAGCGCCCGACATACCAGTCGAAGTCCAACAACGCCGAGTCGTTGGTCGCCTTGTATGTGAGGTAGATCGCTATGGGGGTCAGCACGAAGGTCGAGAGCCACATGCCGTAGACTGCCTCCCATGTTCCCTCCTTGGCGAACTTTTCACCCGAAAGGCTGATCATATAATAGATCACAAAGAAAATGACCGACACCACCACGGGAAGTCCCAAACCGCCGCGGCGAATGATCGCACCAAGCGGTGCACCGATCAGGAAGAAGATCATGATCGACACCGGAAGCGAAATCTTCTTATGCCATTCGACCTTACTCTGATACAGTTGATTGAGGGCATCCTTCGATGCGGTCTCGTCAAAAGTGAACATATTACGCGAACTCTTGGCCATATAACGAGCCTTGTCCCAAATTTTCTCTTTTTCGCGCACGGACATCATTTGCAGTGAATCCATCACCACAAGATTGGCATAGTGCGTTTTGTCGATCATCACGCTGTCGGGTTGTGGCAACACCATCGTATCGCGCACGAAGAGCTGTTCTTTGAGCAGGGGTTCGTAGGAACTCGTTGTGGCGGTGTTCACGCGCACCTCCAACGAGTCGATGTCGTGTTGCAGTTCATTGACATTTTTCGTGCGGCTGTTCGAGAACAGATTGGCATCGGTGCGTCCCATCGCATAGCCGTCCATGGCGATGATCTGATCTTGGCGATCGAAGGTGTGGTGTCGCAAACCGCTCTTGGTGAACCATTGCCCGTTACGGGTCTGTTCGTAGGTTTGTCCGTGGAAGAGCGTAACCATCAGATAACGCTTGTCGTCCGAGAGGCGGATGTAGCCCGAATCGGCGACCACGGTGTTCATGTTGCCGTTCGCCGCGCGGTTATCGTAGATCAAGACTTGATGCAGAAGGTGTGTTTCGGGCTCTTGGCGCTCCACGCGGATCGACATGTCGGGGATGCCGTTGAAGAACAAGCCGTCTTGAAACTCCAACGCCTGCTTCTGCTGTCGGATGTCGAACAGCACACTATACATCTTCTTATTGGCGTAGGGCACGAGGTTATTGCCGATGAAGAAACTGCCCACCGAGATGATGCTCACGAAAATAATCAGCGGTTTGGTGATCTGAACAAGCGACATACCCGCCGACTTCATGGCGAGCAACTCGTAGTTCTCGCCCAAATTGCCCATGGTCATGATCGCCGCCAACAGCATCGCCAACGGCAATCCCATCGGGATCATGTTGCACATGGCATAGGAGATCAACTCGAGGATGATGCCCGCATCCAAACCTTTGCCGACCAACTCATCGATGTAACGCCACATGAAATTCATCAGCAGGACGAACATCACGATAAAAAAGGTGAGGATCATCGGACCGAGATAGGCTTTGAGGACAAATTTATGAATGCTTTTCATCTGACTCGTCGCGTTTAGAGTTGTGCAAAGATAATATTTTTACGCAAATAAGCACCATCGTAAGGATAAATATTATGGTTACACCCGAAGGAACTTCGTAATTATAACTGACAACCAAGCCCGCAATGTTCGCCAAAACAGCGATTAAAGGAGCTCCCCACACAATGGTTCGATATGAAGCAGAGATTTGATTAACTATGACTACGGGCATAGTTATCAGAGACATAAGCAACACGATTCCCATGATACGGATCGACAGCACGATCGTGACGGCAATAAGTGCTGCCATCAAGTACGACAGCCACTTGGTGTGGATGCCCCGGCTGCGCGAAAATTCGCGATCAAACGCCACATAGATCACCGCACGCAGCCAAAGGAGTGTCCCCGCAAGCACCAAGACAGCCAAAACGACCGATGCCCACACATCGGCTGTGGTGACGGTCACGATACTGCCGAACAACGCCGCCGAAAGCCCGCCTGCATAGCCCGGTCTGAGACTCATAAACAGCGCGCCGACCGCCATTCCGATCGACCACACGATACCGATGGCAGAATCTTCGCGGATATGCCCGCGATTGCCCGCCCATTCGATGCCTAAAGATGCCAAAACCGCCGAAACCAACGCCCCGAAGATGGGATTTACGCCCAAATAAAGCGCAACGCCCAGCCCGCCAAACGAGGCGTGCGTGATGCCTCCCGCCAAGAAAACCGTCCGGCGGCAAACCACATAAGTGCCTATGATTCCGCAAGTAAGCCCTGCGAATACAGACACCAAGAGAGCGTTCAGCAAGTAGTTATAGTGAAATAAATCCGTAAAAAATCCCATCATAAGATGTGTTTATCATGCAAAAATACACTTTTTTTTCGATTTTCATTCCTCAGGCGGGGCTTTTCGCGCAAAATTTGCCCCTAAAAAAAGCATTGTCGCACCACGGACGAAGCCCCGCGAAATGAAGAACGGAAAAAGTTGGGATTAAATATTTTGCAGCACCTGCTTTTTTTTGTAATTTCGCCTTGTTTTAACTATGAATAACACACATTATGCAACCACGCAGAGTAAGTTTTCACACCCTCGGATGCAAGCTCAACTTTTCAGAGAGCTCAACACTTGCAAGAACCTTTGAACAAGGAGGTTTCATTCGCGTAGCTCCTACCGCAGAATCGGATATTTGCGTCATAAACAGTTGTTCCGTCACGGAGCATGCCGATAAAAAATGCCGCAATCTGATCCGCAAACTCCATCGCCGCAATCCCAACGCCATAATTGCCGTGACGGGATGCTATGCACAGCTCAAACCACAGGAGATCGCCGACATCGAAGGAGTAGATATTGTATTGGGTAACAACTTTAAAGGGGATTTATATAAACGAGTACTTGAACTCATCGAAAAAGGGCGCGTACAAAATGTGTACAGTTGCGACACCGACTCGATCACCTCGTTCTTTGCGGCTTTTTCGAGCAACGACCGAACTCGAGCTTTCCTTAAAGTACAAGACGGATGTGATTACTGCTGTGCATATTGCACCATTCACTATGCCCGAGGATCGAGCCGCAACATCGCCATCGCCGACTTGGTGCGCGAAGCAGAGCGCATCGCCGCCGAGGGGCAGAAGGAAATCGTGATCACGGGCGTGAATACGGGCGATTTCGGGCGCACAACGGGTGAGAAATTCATCGATCTGTTGCGTGCGCTGAACGAGGTCGAAGGCATCGAAAGATACCGCATTTCATCGATCGAACCTAATCTATTAACTGACGAAATAATAGAGTTTTGCGCCGCATCACCTAAATTTCAACATCACTTCCACATTCCGCTCCAAAGCGGCACGGACAAGATCCTCCACAAGATGCGCCGCCGCTACACCACGGCAAAGTTTGCCGACCGCATCCACACCGTCAAACGCCTCATGCCCGATGCGTTTATCGGCATCGATGTCATCGTGGGCTTCCCGGGTGAGACAGACGAAGATTTTCAGCAGACCTACGACTTCTTGGAGGGCTTGAATCCCGCCTTTCTCCACATCTTCCCCTTCTCGGAGCGCCCGGGCACACCCGCGGTCGGTTTCCCCGACAAGGTGCAGGACTCGAAAAAGACCGAGCGCGTGGCGCGTTTGGAGAAATTATGCGACAAACTCCACGCGGCGTTCTGCCTTGCAGGACAAGGCGCGGAGGACGAAGTGCTGTGGGAAAGCACCCGCAAAGAGGGCATGATGTTCGGATACACAGGCAATTACATCCGCGTAAAAGCCCCCTACGACCGCGAACGCGTGAATACCATCTGCCGCGTAAAATTGGGCGAAATGGACAATTCACACGATTTAATGGGTGAAATCTTAGATTAAATGATTATATTTGCCTATATGTAGCACCTCAAGGCCGCCTTCCGCGCCGAAATTCGCCAACGGGAAGCAATGCCCTCGGGTCAAAAGAGCTAAAAAAAATATGACCGGATTACGCAAAAGAGTAACCATTGGATTCACGGGCATCGTCTGTCTGTTGTTCTTCTCGGGCATGGTTTCCTATGTCGAGCTGAACCGATTGAGCCACGACACAGACGATATTCTGAGGGCCAACAAACACAACATCGAATTGGCAAAGGAGATGTTGGATGCCGCTCACGATCAGAATATTGCCTTGATTCACCTCGCAGTCTTGGGAGATAGATCCTACGATGCTTTATGCCGTTCGAGTATGGATCGTCTGCAAAACACTTTGTCGCAGGCACGCAAGGAAGCGCTCGACAAAACCTTCCTCGATTCGCTGGCTTTTGCCACCACCGAGTTGCAGATCCTGACGGACAATTTCCTCACCAAAGGCATCATCCGCCAAGACTCCACCACGATGCTGCTCACCAAGTATCAGCGCGACTCGATCGGCGGTTTGTGGTACGACAACGACTATCAGCACCTATATAAACACCTCACGGCATCGATCAAAAACTACATGACATCGACCCAAAGTTCGTTGGCGCCGCGTGCCGAACAGATGAAGAAAAATGCCTATCGTGCGGTGACACCCGTTCTGATTTCGCTGGTGGTGATGATCGCTATCGTGCTGATGCTCTACTACTTCATGTCGCTCTACTTGGTGAATCCGATCATCCGCATGAATCGCGAATTGGGCAATCATCTCACCTTCCACCTGCCGTTCAATGTGAAGGGCGACTTGAAGGACGAAATGCTCCAATTGAAGGAGAAAATCGAGATGCTGATCGTCATTTCCAAACAAAATAAAGCGTAATAACACCTTGTAACAATGCGGCTTAATGTTGTTCTGAGATATGTCGGTGTCGTGATGCTATTCATCGCGGCGTTCATGTTGGTTTCAACGGGAATTTCCTATTTGAACGGCGTGGATACGGCATTCTATCCCTTGTTACTCTCGACCCTCCTGACCACTTTGTTGGGCATTTTCCCGCTGATTTTCGTGGAGCGTCACGAGCAGATTTCCAACAAAGAAGGCTTCTGCATCGTGGTCGGTTCGTGGATCGTGGCGTGCATCGTGAGCATGTTCCCCTACTTGATTTGGGGCGGTGAATTTACGCTGATCAATGCACTTTTTGAAAGCGTTTCGGGCTACACCACAACGGGTGCTTCGATCCTAACCGACATCGAGGCATTGCCCAAAGGACTGCAATTTTGGCGATTTTCCACGACTTGGATCGGTGGTATGGGCGTTGTGATGTTTGCGCTGGTGATCCTGCCTTCTTTAGGGCGTAACAAAATGACCCTATCGAATGTCGAACTTTCGGCGATGGCGAAGGATAACTACCGCTACCGCACGCAGGTCATCGTGCAGATCCTTTTAGTTGTATATGTGGGACTTACGGCGATTTCGGCTCTTGCGCTGAGGTTAGGCGGGATGTCGTGGTTCGATGCTTTGTGCCACGCGATGTCGGCGTGCGCCACGAGCGGATTCTCCACCAAAAACTCGAGTGTGGCGTTCTTCGATTCGGCGGTGATCGACACGATTTTGATCGTCACGATGGGTTTGGCGGGTATGCACTTCGGACTGATCTACGCCACCGTTACGGGCAAGCGCAACAACATCTTCCGCTCCGAAGTCACGCGATGGTATGTCGGCGTGCTCTTGTCGTGCAGTTTGATGATCGCCATCAGCCTTTATATCAACGACATATATCCTTCGTTCTGGACTTCGTTGCGCCACGCGACCTTCCAATTTTTCTCACTGATGACCACCACGGGATTCGCCACGGCGGACAGCAATGTGTGGCCCTCTTTCGCGATCATCATCTTGATGTTCGGCACAATCGTGTGCGCGTGTGCGGGTTCAACATCGGGAGGTATGAAGTTCAACCGACTGATGTTAGCCGCCAAAACAATCCGCGTGCAGATGATGCTCCAGCAACACCCTAATGCCGTGATACGCATCAAGTTAGACGGCATCGTACAGGACAGCGACATGGTCTATGGCGTGCTGATTTTCATCGTGACCTACCTCATTGCCATCCTCGCGGGCACGGCACTTTGCTGCTTGAGCGGCATGGATCTGCTGTCGAGTTTCTCGGGGACGATCGCCTGCATCGGCAATGTGGGTCCCGGCTTCGGGCAGGTTTATTCTTTGGGTAACTACGCCGAAATCCCCACAGCGGCGAAAGCAATCCTTTCGTTCATCATGCTGCTGGGTCGTTTGGAAATATTCGGACTTATTCAACTCTTTTTCATAAAATGGTGGAAATAAGACACATACTGCGATTTACGATCGGATCGATCGCTATCCTTTCTACGGCTTTGAACACTTCGGCTCATGGCGTTGCATCGCTATGCAATTCGGAGTCTATGCCCCTTTTGCAGGCACTGCAACCGGCTGTACAACAGCCCGATTCGTTGATGATGACCCTCAATTCGTTGGATGAACATCCGCGTTATAAGGCACTCGTTGCAAAATTCAAGGCGTTGAACAACGAAGAAAAATCGATCAAACAGCGCATGACAGAGCTTCGCGATGCGTTAAGCCGCAACTCGCAACAAAGCGATGCTTTGGCGGGCGAGATCATCCCATTGGAAAGCCGTATATTGCAGATTAACAAGGAGAAATCGAGGCTGACAGACAGCATTAATGTGATCGAAAAGGGTTGGATTGCCGTGCAGTATCAGCGCGATCAAGAGGCGGCGGCTGCGCCCGAATTGCAGACCGCAAAACCCTCGGCACAGCAGACCAATGCCCGCAACCTCGTTGCCAATTCCATCTTCCGTCAAAAGCTCAATCCGCAGGATTATGTGGCGCTGAAACGCGCGCAGGCAGGCGAGACAGAGGCTGCCGACTTGGCATCACGATATATAGACAACCACACAACACTCAAAGAGTTAGCCGCAGTTTACGACACGATCAAAGTGGAAGATGAAGCGGTAAAAATCGAGGAACGCTTCACGGCGTTGGATCACATAAACCGCACCTTGGGCGACTCCCTCCTCACGGCATGGAACGAGATTTTCGACAGCAAACTCTACGCCTACACCTACATACTCGACCGCATGGGGCGCGAGGACTTGCTCTCGAAGCAGGAAGATGCGATGAACGCCACGGCGCAACAAGTCGCAGCCCTGCGCGACAGCACGGCTTCAGATCAACTCGTTACCTATTATTATAATAAGGTAATGATGCTCCGCTACGAGCAGCAGATCGCCGATGCCTTTGCCCTCTACCCTGCCCGCGATTCGTTGTTAGCTGCCGAGCGGATGCTTTCGCGCACCGGTTTCAAACTCTCGAAGTGTCAGATCAAGGAGCGTTATTTCATCGACTATGAACCCGTGAAAGTCTCGCATACTTCGCCTTACAACTGGAAGAATCCGATTCCCGAGTGCGAGATCTATGAGCGCGGATCGATCTACCGCATCCGCTTGGGATCGTTTATGAGCAAACGCCCGATCTCGATCTTCCGCAATGTCAGCCCGCTGTCGTTCCGTCAGAACGAAAAGAAACGCTGGGAATATTACGCAGGGGCTTTGGCGACCTATGAGGAGGCTGTCGCAGCCCGCAACTACCTCAAAAAGATAGGCTTCCGTGCCCCCGAAATTGTGCTGTGGAACGATGGCGAGATCTCTGAGCCGGGACAGGATTCCGATGCTTCGGGCATTAGCTTCCGTGTGGAATTAAGCGGTAAGGCACAACTTTCCGATGCCGTCCGCCAAGCCATCGAAGCCCTGCCCGAGGGGCATCAGTTCTCGCGCGTGGGCGAGAAGTTGTATGTCGTGGGCGGATTCTTCGACAAGTCATCTGCCGATCAACTGATGGCGACACTCTCGGCTTTGGACGGCGAATTGAAAATAAAAGTTGTGGAAATTGCGAAAAATCCGCAATAATTTGCTATCTTTAAAGCGATGTTTTTCTCATAACTACTACAAATATGGGTTATATCATTCTACTTATTGCTTTCGGACTGCTGTTTTTGGTGGCTGAAATCGTGCTTCTGCCCGGCTTGTCGTTAGGTGGCGTGATGGCTGCGGTATGCTTCGGCGGTTCGATCTACATGGCGTTTGCCGATTACGGCACTACGGCGGGTATCATCGTGATTGTCATCGTTTTGGTGTTGGCTGTTTTAGCCACCATCATCTCGCTTCGCGCCAAGACTTGGCAGCGGCTGTCGCTCAAGCAGGAGCTCGACTCCACTTCGGGCGAGCGACCCGCCGAGAAACTCCAAAAGGGCGATCGCGGCATCACCCTTTCGCGCTTGTCGCCCATGGGCAAGATCGCCATCGATGGCGACATCTACGAAGCAAAATCACTCGATGCCTATATCGATCCCAAGACCGAGGTCGAGGTGACGGGCTTCGAGAACACAACGGTCATCGTCCGCAAGATCAACAATTAAAACTTCAACAAATATGGAATTTCAAGTCGGCTTTATCGCCCTCATCGCAGTGGCGGGTTTATTTGCCATTTGGCTGGTATTCTACTTCATTCCCGTGGGAATGTGGTTCTCAGCGTTAGTTTCTGGAGTGAAACTCAGCTTATTACAACTCATCTTGATGCGTTGGCGCAAGGTTCCGCCCTCGATCATCGTCTCATCGATGATCGAAAGTACGAAGGCGGGTCTGAAACTCAATCCCAACGAGTTGGAAGCCCACTATTTGGCGGGCGGTAATGTGACGAATGTGGTTCACGCATTGGTTTCGGCGCAGAAAGCGGGCATCGTGCTCGACTTCCGCATGGCAACCGCCATCGACTTGGCGGGTCGCGATGTGTTTGAAGCGGTGCAGATGTCGGTGAACCCCAAGGTGATCAACACCCCTCCCGTGGCTGCTGTGGCTAAGGACGGTATTCAGCTCATCGCCAAAGCCCGCGTGACGGTGCGTGCCAACATCAAACAATTGGTCGGCGGTGCCGGCGAGGAGACCGTTTTGGCGCGTGTCGGCGAGGGCATCGTGTCATCGATCGGTTCGGCAGATTCGCACAAGATCGTGTTGGAGAACCCCGATTCGATCTCGCGCGTGGTGTTGGAGAAGGGTTTGGATGCAGGTACGGCATTCGAGATCCTTTCGATCGATATTGCCGACATCGATGTGGGCAAGAACATCGGCGCACAGTTGCAGATGGATCAAGCCGAGGCGGACAAGAACATCGCGCAGGCAAAGGCGGAGGAACGCCGTGCGATGGCGGTAGCCGAGGAGCAGGAAAACAAGGCGAAGGCGCAGGAGGCGCGCGCCAAGGTGATCTTGGCTGAGGCTGAAGTGCCTTTGGCTATGGCTGAAGCATTCCGCAACGGCAACTTGGGCATCATGGACTATTACAAGATGAAAAACATCATGGCAGACACTACGATGCGCGAGACGATCGCCAAACCCGAAAAGAAATAAATCGTTCAAAACAAGCGGGTTGCAAACACCCGCCGCCCTACTAAAAAGAGAAGCCTTCGGAGGTCAATCGCCCGGAGACTTCTCTTTTATTATGCCCCAAAACGCACGCCGACATACCGAATCCGCCTTTCGATCCGTTCTAAAAACGAGGAATCGACCCGCCGCGCGTGAAATTTATTGGATGAGGATGCGGAATGTTCCCCGTTTTTTGGTATCTTTGCAAAGATATTCCCATGACAGATAACAAGGTAAACAATACTATCGATATGAAAGATTTGAAAGTTTTGCTCCTCTTGATGGCAAGCGTTTTGGTTTTCGCAGCTTGTAGCGATGATGACGAGGACTTCGGCTCGCTGAAATTCTCGACCCCCGCGGTCTATTTCTCGCAGACCATGACCGAGGCAACCGTCCGCTACGAGGCGGTGGGACTGAGCCAGTTCTACTTCTCGCAGAAGCCCGAGGGCTGGGGCAACAACATCATCTTGGATGAGAAAACGAATACGGTGAAGATCACCCTTCCCTCCGAACTGCGCACCCGCACGGAGGAAGCTCCCGAACAGCCCGAGGTGGTTGTACCTTCGGGTGAGATCGTGTTGGCAGGTGTCGGTTCATCGGGCGAGATCAAGAGTGCAACGCTCTTTGTGGGTCTTCTGCCTACCAAGGATTTGAGTTCGGAACCCGCCAACTGCTACATCATCACCGAGCCGCTCACGCACTATCAGTTCCGCGCCACGAAGCCCGATGGCACACCCATCGATGTGGATCATGTCGATGTGGTTTGGCAGGATCGTTCGGAGTTCTTGTCGCACTTGGGACTGCTCGACGGCAAGGTATCGTTCTTCATGGAGGCGGACTACACCGACAAGGACAAGATCCGCGAGGGCAACGCCGTGATCGGTGCTTACGACAAGGAGGACAATCTGCTGTGGAGCTGGCATATTTGGTCGTCGAAGACCAACCCCTACGAGCAGACCCTGCACCTTGCCAACGGCTACGAGATGCTCGACCGCAACTTGGGCGCACTCGCCAATGCCAACTCGACCGCTGCCGAGCGCATCGGATCCTATGGCGTTTACTACCAGTGGGGTCGCCGCTCGCCGTTCATCGGTCCGTTAGACTACATCTTCAGCAATGGCGTCTACAACTTCATGTACAATATTTTGGGACACCGCGTCTATATGACCACCACCGCCGTTTCGTCTGAGGTCGGCACGGTGGAACACACGACCAAGAAGCCTTTGGACTTCATCATAGGTGATGCTTCGACTGCCTACGATTGGATGTGGACGGCAGATAACACACTGTGGAACAAGGAGAAAGGCATCAATGACCCCTGTCCCTACGGATGGAAGGTCGCTCCCGCCGATGCGTTCTCGGATCTGAAGCCTGAGGGTACGCCCGAAGCAAATGCCTACGAACTCTACGGCGTGAAGATCGGTGACGGACAGGCATCCTCGTTGTGGATGGGTGCGGGTCGCATGGTCTACAATTCGGGGCGTTTCCAAAACATCTACAACCCCCTGCCCTCGCGCAATGTAGCCACCGAGGCACAGCCGTGGGAAGGTCTTTATTGGACGGCAGATGCGGGCAACAACCGCACGGCGCAGGCGTTCCACTTCTGGTACAACAAGGCGGAGAATGCCTACGGCGTGAAGACCTCCGATGAGTATCAGCGCGCTAACGGTATGCCGGTGCGTTGCGTACGCGATGTGAAGTAAATTTTCGCACAAACACTTACCAAAAGAGCGACTTCCCGCAGTTCGGGAAGTCGCTCTTTATATTTACTCCGTTCGGGGATTTTAGAACCGCCACGACAGCGACAAGCGCAGGGATCGAGGCAGCGCGTAGGTGTAGCGCGATGCTTGCGGGCGGGCAAAAAGGATGGCACCCGCGTGGTAACGCCTCAGGCGCGAGGATTCATAACCACTGTACAAGGCAACATCGTCCGTAAGATTAGTAAGCATCAGATTGATTGCCAACATCGAACGCTCGAAGTAGAAACATTTCATGAGCGAGAGGTTCAAAGTAAAGGCATCGCCCAACTCCTCCTGCGCCATAAATTCCGCCTGCGCCTCCTCGGTCGAAGCCGCCTGCCGCGCCACACGATCGGTGCGGCGCAGCATCGATGGCGCGATGTAGCGCGCTCCGCAATAGCCCACCGAGCAACGGGCACTCCACCCCTTCGACCCGCGAAATGCCAACTCCGCCACAGCCGTCACCTCGGGCATATCCTCCACACGGCAATCCTTCAGATGGCTGACAGCGCCTTGATCAATGGGCGTATGATCCACATCGGAGAGTACCTCCACACGCGGATCGCGCACATAGGTGTAACGCCCCCACGACCCCGCCAAATTCAAATTCCAACGATAGGAAAGACGGATGCGGGTGGCTGCTTCCACGCCCCAAGCCATACGCCCGATACCGCTAACCACGACATCGGCAAAGGTCGCCGATGTGTCATCGAAGGTCGCCATGCGGTCGGATTCATCCAACGAAAGTTGGACAAAAGCCGATGCCTCGACCTCGATTGCAGGGCGGGCAAGGTGGTAATTCACCTCGGCGGAATGCACGCGGCGCAGGGCAGGCGCATCAATCACGCGGTTGTTGTATTGCGGCTGCACAAAAAGATCAGAAGCCCGCGGAGCGAGGGCAAGGGTCGCCACGCCCAACTCCACATAGCTCTTGGGCGAAAAGGCGTATCCGCAACGCAGTTTGAGCTGATAGGGCGTGAGGTTCACACGGCGCGACCGTCCATAGGAACGATCGCCGGGAAAGAGTTCCTTTTCGTAATGCCCTCGGCGGTGAACAGAGAAATCATCGACCGATCCCGCCACAAAGACCGACCACCGATTGGCGCGAAATTCCAAACCTCCACCCACGCGTAAGTCCTGCTCCGTGAGCGAGTAATCGTAGCCGAACTCATCGCCCGTGCCGATCCGCCGATTGGGATGGCGCAGGTCGTTTTGGAGTTTGTTGCTATATGAATCATCATCAATAAGGTACTGATCGATGTCGAGCAAATATTCCGCGCCCAACAAATCGCGCATCCGCTTGAACATTCGGCTGTGCGCCCTGCGCCACGCCACCTCGTACCACACCTCGGTCGAAGGCGAGATCTGCGTGCGGAATTGCGCACCGAGATGCAGATTCAAAATATGTTCCACGCGATCCTCCACGGCATAGACCGCCCCGTCGCGCGACAGGCGATTTTGGCGAATGAGTTCATCCCACGCGATCTGCGTGAAACGCGTATCGCCCCTGAGCCACGCATCCTCTGTGGCAAGGTCTTCGGTGAACGAAGGCAGATAGCGGTAGTTATCGGGCATGGGCGTGCGGGCATTGTACCACCCCAAGCCGCTCTGCGCCCGAAGTCCGCCCTCGATGCCCGCCGTAGCCCGCATCGAGGTCAGATCTGACAGCGGAAGCGCGCACTTCAACCACACCATAGGCACGACCTCGCGCCGTACGCGGGCGCTGCGCACCTTGCCCGCCTGATAGCCCCACGCGGGGTTGTAGTAGCGGTCGCCCGTAAGCGTAAATACCTCGGCGGTCGAAGCCGTGCGACCGCTCCGCAGGGTTGCGGGGATGAGTGCCGTAAGCGCCACCTCGCCCTCCTCGCCGATCGATTTTCTCAAGCGGAATGCCATGCTTAATCCTTCAGAAAAAACTCCGTCAATCGAAGCATCGCGCCCCAAGATGCCGTCCACAACCGCAGCGCCCGACCATCCGCCCCCAAGTTCGCCATCGGCGACCAAACGCAGTCGCCCACGGTAGTTGCGGTCGGAGTAGCTCAGCGCAATGCGGTAGGGGCGCATCGGGATGCGGTGCTCAAAACCAAACGAACGCACTCCCCCGCTACCGCCTGCCGATGAGGCGCTCACAGCCGATCCCGCACGAAAGATTTCCTCCGCACCCAAAAGTCTCAAAAGTGTGAAATAACGATAAGAAAGGTCGATGCCATCGACCTCGGCGCGTTCCTCAAAGAAGGATTCGCCCCTTCTACCAATGCGAACTTGCGGTAGATTGAACTGCGCCACAGCATCCCACACTCCCTCTCCGCGTTGGATGGCGCGATAGAACAGCGTGGTATCGCTCTCGGGCAGCATCACGCGCTCCATCTCCTCGGCGTAGGGATAATAGTCGTCCGTGCGGTGTTGCGCCGCAAGGGGCAGGATGCCCGACACGAAAACGAATGCCAAAACAAAGCGAAGCATAGCAAAAAGGGAAATGAAGCAGAACAAATATAACTATTTTTCAGCCCGTTTGCAACATATTCCGCACAAAAAGAATGCGTCCCGAAGCCTTCAAGGCAATCGGAACGCAAACAAAAAAGAGGAGCAACCTTTTTAGAAGGTCGCTCCTCAAACTATCGTGTCGGCTAAAAATTAGTTAGCGCGAACAGCCATCGGTGCGAAATTGGCAATAGGAGCCTTCTTGAAGGGAACAGCAGCCTTGCCACCTGCCAAGCAGTACTCATCGAGCAACTTGCGGAAACCTGCCTCATTCGAGCCACCGGTCTTGAACTTGGGTGCACCCGACATAGGAGCGAAGCAGAAGAACGGAATACCACCCTGCGTATTACCGCCCATCTGAGCTAATTTCCAGAACGCATCGGGGTTCTGCACAACATCCATCTGATAGAAGATGATCGAGCCTTCGTACTCACCTGCCAACTTATGGAAAGTGGGAGCAAATGCCTTGCAAGGACCGCACCAAGTGGCGAAGCAGTCGATCACGCAGGGAAGTTCACCCTCATACTTCCACGAAGCGTTGGTCTCATAGTCCCAAACGAGCTTGCGGAAAGACTCGGTGTTGAGCACCTTAACAACATCCTCTTCGGTGGTAGCAACCTTCGTTACGACTACACGACCCTCGGCGTTGCGGGCATCGAGAATCAAAGAGAAGCTGGTCTGTGCGGGCAACTTCTCAAACATGAGCGACAAGCCCTCGGGCTTAGCCATGTTGAAGTCAGCCAACCAGTCTGCCTCGAACTTGGTAACCATTTGGGGGTTATTGGCATTCTGCTCCATGAACTCCTCGATTGTGAGCTTTTTCTCAGCCAAGAAAGCATCGATCACATCCTTTTCGAATACCGAGAAACTGGCATAAGAAGCATCCTTCGAGGTACATTTTGCATTCATCGTGATGACCGATTTCTTCTCCGATCCATCGGGCTTGCCCACCTGAGCGGTCAGCTCAACCTGCGGCTCCTTAACCTCGGGCTGGGGATCAACAGTCTCGTTCTTGAGGGTCGTGAAGCGTTTGTAACCCAATTTCGAAGCAGCCTTACCGTCCTTGATACCTACCGCAAAAACGATATACTCGGTCTCTTCCGCCAAAGCCTCGGCTTTGATGGTCTGTACGCCCTTGAGCAAATTCTCAGGCTTGGTGGTGTTAAGTGCCATATCGACAACAGCCTGCTCGCCCTCCTTATCCAACTGAGCGGCAAGTACAAAGCCTGCGCCATAGGTCAAGTCATTAGCCGAAGGAGTAATCTTCAGATCAGCCGAAATAGCCGTCAGGTTATTCACCTCGAACATGAAGGTGAGCTCGGGCTGCTCGGGCTGGGGAACTACGGGATCATCGTCGTCGCTACAACCTGCAAAAGAGAGTGCTGCAATCGTCAGCAAGCTCCACAATAAAGTTTTGAGTTTCATAGAAACAATAAATAAATTAAGGTTAAAAATTCTTAATAACGGTTGATTTCGGTCGCTCCACGCGGGATTTCCGAAAAACGAGGTAAATATACGAATTAATCTTCAATTCGTGCAAAGTTTTATACTTTTTCGCGCTCCAAATCCCGTCTGAGAGCAAAAAACAGGAGAGGTCGGATCACGGCGATCCGACCTCTCCATATATATAATGTGCTGCGGTTTATTTCAAATAATCCTCGAAATAGTCCGTAACTTTCTGCATCAGGTGGATGCGATCCTTACCGCGGACATTGTGCTCGTGGCAGGGATAGGGGAAATAATCGACCTGAACATTGTTCTTGACACACTCACGCACGAAGCTCAACGAATGCTCGCAAACAACCACGGGATCGATCACGCCCTGGCAGATCAAGAGCTTGCTCTTCAGATCCTTAGCCTTGCGGATGAGGCTCACCTTCTCGTAACCTTCGGGGTTTACATGCGGCGAATCCATGTAACGCTCGCCGTACATCACCTCATACCACTTCCAGTCGATCACAGGACCTCCTGCAACGGCTACCTTGAAGGTCTCGGGGAAGTTGGTCGTCAGCGAAATGGTCATGAAACCGCCATAGCTCCAACCGTGGACACCGATTCGGTCGGCATCGACCCAAGGCTGCGACTTGAGGAACTTGATGCCCTCCATCTGGTCAGCCATCTCGCATTGACCGCACTGTCCGTGGATCGCCTGCTCATACTCCAGACCACGGTTCGGCGTGCCTCGGTTATCCATCACGAAGACTACATAGCCCTTCTGCGCCATGAGCATCTCCCAACGCGCCATGTCAGCCGTCCAAACATTGCGAACGAGCTGTGCGTGCGGACCGCCATAGACATAGAGGATGGTCGGATACTTCTTCGCGGGGTCGAAGTTGATGGGCTTGATCAAGCGGTAGTAGTTGTCGAACTTGCCATCGGCACTCTTCAGCGAACCGATCGTGATCTCGCCGTAGTTGTAGTCGGCGGTGGGGTTCTCGGCGGTGAGCAGATTCTTCAAAGTCTCGCCGTTGTTCTTCGCGAAGTTGATCACGCGGGGAACATTCAGCGCGTTGTAGTTATCGACATACATCGTGGCATTCTTGCTCATCGTGATGTTGTGCCAGCCCTCCTCTTTGGTCAAACGGGTCTTTTTGCCCGACTTCACATCCACGCGGAACAAGTGGTTGTCGATGGGGCTTACCTCAGCCGAGGTATAGTAGATGTAGCGGCTGTCCTGACCGACCATCGCAACATCGGCATCAACATCGGTCAGGCGCTTCAACACCTTGCCCGAAGCAGCCTCAACCAAATAAAGGCTGAAGAATCCGTCGCGGCTGTTGGTGCGGTAGATGAACTTCGAGGGGTCGTTCTTGAGGAAGACAACGGGAGTGAACGGCTCGACATATTTGGTGCTCTGCTCCGTCAGAAGGGTCTTCTCGCAAGCACCCGTCTGTGCATCGTAGCGGTTCAGGTGCATGTGCTTCTGCGCGCGATCCAACACTTGGATGTAGATCTTCTCCGATGCGGGATCCCAAGCGATGTTCGTCAGATACTGCTCGCGACCGAAGTCATCGACCTGCATGAAGGTCGTCTTGCCCGAAGCGATGTCGTAAACGCCCAAGCTGACCTGCTCCGACTTCATACCTGCCATCGGGTACTTGATGTTGCGCACCTTGCCCGTGCGCGAGTTGATGTCGAACAAGGGGAAGTTCGTCACCTCCGACTCATCCTTCTGATAGAAAGCCAATTTCTTGCCATCGGGCGACCAGAAAATACCATCGGCGATGTTAAACTCGTTGCGGCTGACGAACTGACCGCTCACGATGTTGCGGTCGCGGTTCTCCGTCACGGCAAATTCGTGACCTAACGCGTCCATATAATAGAGGTTATTGGCTTTGGTATAAGCGATCAAATCGCGACCATTCGACTTGAGGTTCTGCGCCTTGTCGCACAACTTGCGATCCGACACGATCTTCTTACCCTCAACATCGATCTCGATCCAACGCTGTGCGTGGCGAACGACCAAAGTCGCGGCATCCTTCCACGAATAGTTGGGCCAGCCCTTGAGCTCTGCGCCGAGCATCGCGTTCAGATCGCCCAACGAAAGGAGGACTTTCTTGTCGCCCGTCACGGCATCAGCCACGAGGTTGCCGTCCTCAAGGTAGGTAGCCACATCGCGGTTGCCCTGCCATTGTACATAGATGTTTTTGGGAGCGAGGTGTCGTCCGATGATCGCCTCCTCCATCGTCAGCAACTTGCCTTGAGCCGAAGCAGAGAAGGTCATTGCCAAACCAATGAATGTAAAGAACAATTTTTTCATAAGGTTTTTATAGAGTTAGAATTTGATTTCGTTTGCTCACATTATACAAAAATACAAAAAAATATGGGGATTCCTCTTATTTTGCCAAAGATTTTCCGCGCTTGACGGGCTTCGGACATAAAAAAAACGGTCGTTCCCTTTGTTTGAAAAAGGAACGACCGATTAAAAGCGTGTTATTCGGCGATTACTTCACGGGGATGAACGATACTGCCGCACCACCCGTCGAAGCCATACTCAGCGTGAGTTTGTCCGAGGAGGTCACCTCGCGTTTGGTGATCGTATAGTCGTTGCGATCCGCCGACGCAACATCATCGGCATAAACCACAGCCTCATAGCGAACACCCTCGCGCAGGAAGTCCAACTTAACCTCTACCTCGCGCGCCTCGTCATCGGTTCCTGCCCCCACGAAGAAGCGGTCGCCCGCACGGCGTGCCACCACGATGTAGTCGCCGATCTCGCCCGCCAAAGCCTTCGACCAATCGCAATCGGCATCGAAGTCGCGGAAGAATTGGAAGGCAGGATGTCCCTCGTAGTTCTCGATCAAGTCGGCAGCCATCTGCAACGGCGAGTAAATGATCACCCAGTTAGCGATCTGTCGCGCCAAGGTGGTCTTGATGCAACATTTCGAATTGTCGCCGTTCCATTGGATGCGGTTCTTATCTGCTTTTGCCCGCTCATAGTCCAAGTCGAAGATGCCCGGCGTGTAGTCCATCGGACCGCCTAAGAGACGCACGAACGGCAGCGTGCAAAGATACTCGGCAGAATTACCCTCCGACCAAGCATTCCACTCCATACCGCGCGCACCTTCGCGGGTCATCATGTTGGGCCATGTGCGGCGGATACCCGTTTCCTTGATCGGTTCGTGGGCATCGATCATGATCTGATGCTTCGCGGCACACTCCACGACGCGCTGATAGTGCTCAACGCCATACTGCGAGTGGTGGCGATAACCGCCCTTGAATCCGCCGGCATAGCCCGTCTTCAAGGTGTGCACGCCCCATGCCGAATATTGCGTCATGGCAGCATCCATCACCGCATCGTATTCGGGGATGTTACCGCCTGTCTCGTTGTGCATCCACAGTTCGATGCCCTTCTCACGGGCATAAGCGGCGATACGCTCCACATCGAAGTCGGCGTAGGGCTTGAGGTAGTCGAACGATTGCGAACCGCCCCAGTTCTCCCAGCCGCAGTTCCAACCCTCGAACAGCACGCCGTCGATGTTGTTTTCGGCGGCAAAATCGATGTGGCGCAGGGCATTCTCGGTCGTTGCACCGTGTTGCTTGCCCATCGTCCAAGTCTGTGTACCGATGTGCATGCCCCACCAAACGCCCACATACTTCTGCGGTTTGATCCACGAAGTATCGGCGATCTTGCAGGGCTCGTTCAAATTGAGGATCAGCGAAGAATTGATCAGATCCACCGCCTTGTCGCCCAGTTGAACCGTGCGCCACGGAGTCACGAACTCGCCCTTGAGCGAACCCTTTGTTTCATCGGGCATCGGGGCAAGATCAGCTTGAAGCACCCCCTCCGCATTGCGCTTGAGGGTCATCTCGGGGAAGTCGTACAAAGCCGCTTCATGCACCGAACCGAAAGTACCCGTAGCAGTACGGAAGGTGAAGGGCGTATTGCCGTCCGCAACCTCCTTGAGGGGAAGTTCGCGGTAGTTCAGTTCGTAGGTCTCGAAGTTCGCGGGGATCGTCCACGAAGTGCCGTCCTCGGCAAATCGGAACTCGGTCTTTTCGCCCATCAGCGTGAGTTTTTCCGCCTTGGTTTTCACCTCATAACGGAAGCCCACGCCATCATCGAAGGCGCGCATACGAACCGCCAACTCCGCGCCCGCTTCGTTTTGGAGCGTAACCAAGCACTCGTTATGGTGGTCGTTCATCTGCTTGTTCTCGCCCCACGGCTGTGTCCAGTCCTCGTTCTTTTGCGCAGCCTCGACATCTACGATCTCGAAGCCCGAACCAAGATCCAGTTCCTTGACTTCCAACCCTAAACGCGAATCGGCGATGATGGTTTTTCCGTCTCGCTCGATCGTGTAGCTTAGTAAGCCGTTGTCGCTCAACTGCAACTTAATCGAATTGCGACCATCGGGCGATGTGCAGCCCGTAGGCTTGCCACCCGAATAATAGAGCCATGCAAAGAGCAGGAATACAGAGGCAAAAAGAAAAAAAAGATTACTTTTCTTCATGGTTTCAGTTTCGTTTAATTGAGTTTACGACCTTGGGTTCCGCGCTCCATGTTGGGTTCGGCCTGCATCTCGAATGCAATCTTCTGACCCTCCATCATCGCCTTGTGCGACAAGAAGTTATAGTCCGTAGCCTTACCGTCGATCATCATGCGACCCACATAGCGGTTATCGGCATTGTTGTTCTTCGCCGAGATCTCGACCTTCTTGCCGTTCTCCAAGTGGATGGTGATGTTGTCGAACAACGGCGCACCCACTGCATACTCATCCGATGCGGGACACACGGGATAGAAGCCCATTGCCGAGAACACATACCACGCCGAGGTTTGTCCGTTGTCCTCATCGCCGCAGTAACCGTCGGGCTTTGCGGAATAGAGACGGTTCATCACCTCGCGCGTCCACATCTGCGCCTTCCACGGCTGACCGCAGTAGTCGTAGAGATAGATCATATGCTGTGCGGGCTGGTTGCCATGGGCGTAATTGCCCATGTCGGCTACCTGCATCTCCACGATCTCGTGGATGCGGAAGCCATAGTAACTTGCATCATAAATCGGCGGAACGACAAATACCGAGTCGAGCATCTTGCCAAACTCCTCCTTGCCGCCCATCAGTTCTGCCAATTCTTCGGGTGCGTGGAACACCGACCAAGTGTAGTGCCACGAGTTACCCTCGGTAAAGGCATCGCCCCACTTGTAGGGACTGAACGGCTCTTGGAACGAACCATCGGCGTTGCGACCGCGCATGAGTTTGTGCTCCTTGTCGAACAAGTTGCGGAAGTTCTGCGAGGCCTTCATCAGCATGGCGTGATCCTCCGTTTTGCCCATCTTCTCGGCTACTTGTGCGATGCACCAATCATCGTAAGCATATTCCAAAGTGCGGGCAGCGCTCTCGTTAATACCAACATTATAAGGCACATAACCCAACTTATTGTAGTATTCGTGACCCAAGCGACCCGTGGAGTTAACCTCCTCCAACACAGCCGTTCTGCCGTGCATCATGGCTTCATACAGCAAGTCGATGTCCTCGGCAGGGGTTACGCCCTTCAAGATGGCATCAGCCACCACCGATGCCGAGTTATTGCCGACCATGCAACCTCTGTGACCCGGCGATGCCCACTCGGGCAAGAAACCGCTCTCGCGGTAGGTGTTTGCCAAACCCGCTTGAATCTTGGCGTTCTCCGAAGGATAGACCAAGTTGAGCAGGGGGAACAACGAGCGGAAGGTATCCCAAAAGCCGGTATCGGTGTACATATAACCCTTCTCGACCTTGCCGTTGTAGGGGCTGTAATGGACGGTATTACCCTCAGCATCAATCTCATAGAACTTACGGGGGAAGAGCGTTGCGCGGTAGAGGCACGAATAGAAGGTGCGCTTCTGATCGTCCGTACCGCCCTTGACCTCGATGCGACCCAAGACCTCATCCCAACGCTGTTGTGCCTGCTGTTTGATGGTGTCGAACGACTGCTCGCCGACCTCCTTGAGGTTCAACACAGCCTGCTCCTCGGAGATGAACGAAGATGCCACGCGCGCCTCGATCACCTCGCCCTTCTTCGTTGCGAAGTGTACCTTGGCGATGGCGTGATCGCCCTCGACCTTGCGACCGACCTTGGGCTGTGCCACCTCGGCACCCGCCTTATAACCCATCGGCTTATCGGTCATCTCCACACCCTCGATCGGACGCGAGAAGCGCACTACGAACCAATTGCGGAAGTTCTCGGGAACACCGCCGCTATTGCGCGTAGTGTAACCGACAAGAGTTTGATTATCAACAATCTTCAGCATCGAACCTCGATCGAAAGCATCGACAACAACACCTGCTTCAGCGGTTTCGGGGAAGCGGAAACGCATCACCGCAGCACGCTCCGTGGGAGCGACCTCGGCGCGGATGTCGTGGTCAGCCAAGTAGACCGAATAGTAGTACGGGCGAGCCTCCTCGGCGTTGTGCGAGAACCAGCTCTGGCGCGACTCCTCATCAAAGCACTGCACACCCCTCACGGGCATCAGCGCAAACTGACCATAGTCGTTGATCCACGGCGAGGGTTGGTGCGTCTGCTTCAATCCGCGCAGGGTGTGGGCGTTATAGGAATAGGTCCATCCATCGCCCATCTTGCCCGTCTGAGGCGTCCAAAAGTTCATACCCCACGGCAGGGCGATCGCAGGATAGGTGTTACCCGTCGAAAGCAGGTACTCCGACTGCGAGCCTACAAGGGTCGAGACCCACTTCGAGGGGTTCTCGGTTTGCTCCTCGCACGCCGACTGCGGAGCACAGCTCCACATCGCCACAGCCAAAAGCAAAGTAGTGATGATTTTATTCATATCCGAAGTTTAGTTAATAGAATTCAAAAGATCGATTTTCCCGTCATTGACCAATTTAAGGATCAGCTCGCCAAACAGCGTATTCTGCCATGCGAACCACTCGCGCGTGAAGTTTGAAGCATCGTGGCGCGAGAACGACTCGTGGATGAAACCGCGCCCCGCATCGGTCGTCATGAGCTGAATGATGCAATCGCGGATCTCCTCATCCGAGGTCGAGGTGAAGGCGCGCATCATGATGCTCATGGGCCAGATCATCTCCACACCGATGTGGGGGCCTCCGATACCCTCGCCTGCCGCACCGCGCCAGAAGTAGGGATTGTCCTCGCTCCACAGGAAGCGGCGCGTATTCTCATAGACGGCATCGCCGCGAGCGACATCGCCCAAATAGGGCATTGCCAACAGGCTCGGAACATTGGCATCGTCCATGAGCTGCACCGAACCGAAGCCATCGACCTCATAGGCATAGATCTTGCCGTATTTCGGATGATCGACCACGGCATATTTCGCCAAGGCATCCTTCACCTCAGCTGCCAATGCACGGCAATCGGCAGCCAATTCCTTCTCGCCATTGATCTTCTCCAAGATCTCGGCAGCCTTATTCAACGAGCTGACCGCCATAAAGTTAGCCGGCACCAAGAACTCAAAAGTGGTGGCATCGTCCGAAGGACGGAACGCCGAAGCGATCAGTCCGACGGGTTTCACGGGATTGCCTCGTCCGACATGGCACTTGGTATCCAACTGGCGGTCAGTCACGCGCAGGAACACATAGTCGCCATGACCGTCCTTGCGCTGCTGGGCGCGGAGCGTTGCATAGATGGCACGCATCGCCTCTACCCACTCCCCATCGAACACCGAAGCATCGCCCGTGGTACGCCAATAGTGGTGCGCCAAGCGGATGGGATAGCAATGCGAGTCGATCTCCCACTTGCGTTCAAAGACCCACGGGTTCTGACTGCCCTCGCCCCAATAATTGGCATCCTGACCTTCGCCCGTTGCGCCATCGTTGAATGCGTTGGCGTAAGGGTCGATCTTGATCAGACGAAATTGGCGATGGATCAGACCCGCGATCATCTTCTGCAAGGCGGGGTCTTTCGTGCAAAGGTCTACATAGGGCCATACCTGCGCCCCCGAATCGCGAAGCCACATGGCGGGAATATCGCCCGTATATACATAGGTATCGGGCTTTCCGTTCTCGTCCTCGCGATAATGCACCGTCGTATCGAGCGTGTTGGGGAAGCAATTGGCGAACATCCAACGAAGGCGTTCGTTAGTCAAGAGACCGCACACGCGGGCAATCTCCTCTTCAACTGCTTCCGATTTAAAAAGCCGTGCCTCTTTTGCGGGACGCAGATCGGCGTAGGTCTGAGGCTCATCGGCGCAGTACCACACCTTCTTTTCGCTGCCCATCTCGAAGCGCAACTCGCCACCCTTCACCACATCGGCATGGTTGATATACGCCTTGGTGTAGGGCTGTCCGTTGAGCCATACGCGCTGGATGTATTTGTTCTCCTTGGAGTTGTTCTCGGCTTTGATCGTGAACTTACCGCCTGCAACCGTCAGTTCAGCCTTGTCGAACAACGGCGTACCGAACCAATAGCGACCGCCGGCGGGCTCTACCTGATACATACCCAAAGACGAAAGCACATACCAAGCCGACATCTGACCGACATCCTCGTTACCCGACAAGCCATCGGGAGCGGCGTGGTACAAGGTCTCCAACACCTCGCGCACCTTGTCTGCCGTCTTCCACGGCTGACCCAACATCGTGTACATATAGAGGATATGGTGGCTCGGCTCGTTGCCGTGGGCATACTGACCGATCAGACCCGAAATATCGGGCGAAGATGCGGCACCGCCCTCGATCTCGGAGCTCACCGTAAAGAGCGAATCCAACTTTTCGATCATACGCTCCTTCGATCCGAAACAATTCTTCAGACCCTCCACATCGTGGGGAGCCAACCAAGTGTATTGCCATGCGTTACCCTCGCAGTAGTCGTCCTCGCGGTGCTTCGATGCAAAGGGATTGAACGGCGTGCGCCAGCCCTTCTTGCTGTCGCGACCGCGCATGAAGCCCGTCGTGGGATCGAAATAGTTGCGGTAGGAGTGGCTGCGGTTCAAGAAATAAGCATAGTCCTCCTCCTTGCCCATCGCCTTGGCAGCTGCTGCGGCAGCACCATCCGCCAAAGCATATTCCATGTCGTAAGCCACCGCCTCGTTGAACAGATCGCAGGGGATGTAGCCGTACTCCATGCGCAAGCCGTTACCTCTACCGGGGTTCATCGCCGTTTGGCGGATAGCCTCAAACGCCAACTCACGGTCGAAACCCTCAACGCCCTTCACAATGGCATCAGCCACCACGGGAATACCCGGATTTCCGACCATGCAATCGGTCTCGTTGCCCCACAAATGCCATACGGGCAGGCGCCCCTGCTGCTCATAGATATGCAGCATCGTATTGATAATGTGCGACATACGCTCGGGCTGTAAAATCGACATCATCGGCATCTTCGCGCGGTAGGTATCCCACAGCGAAAAGGTCGTGAGGTTCGTAAAGTCAGCGCCCTTATAGACCTCGTGGTCTGCACCTCGGTAGTCGCCGTTCACATCGCAGAATGTCGAAGGAGCGACCATCGTGTGGTACATTGCCGTATAGAAAATCTTGCGGGCAGCCTCATCCTTGGTTTCGATCTTCACCTTGGCGAGTTGCTCATTCCACTTCGCGTTAGCGGCAGCCACTACCCCATCGAAATCCCATGCGGGGATCTCCGCTTTGAGGTTTGCCTCGGCACCCTCGACACTCACGGGCGAGATGCCCACCTTGAGCATCACCTGCTCGCCCTCGGTCGTCGAGAACGATGCGCGGGCATACATATCGTCTGCGCCGCCCAACTCAAACTTCTCAAAAGGTTTCGAGAACTCAGCGGCGAAGAACACGCGCTGATCCTTTGCCCAACCCGAAGAGTAACGCCATCCGATGATGGTCTTCTCGTCCTTCTGCTCCAAGTGGGTCTCGGTCGCCTTATCCCAGCAGCCACCGTTCTCCAAGTCAAAGACCAAGGCAGCCGCATCCGATGCGGGGAAGGTGTAGCGGTGGAAGCCTGCGCGCTCCGTAGCGGTCATCTCCGCCTTGATGTCATAGCGCTTCAAAGGCACGGAGTAGTAACCCGGCTTCACGACTTCCTTGGTGCGGTCAGCCAACGACCATGCACCCGATTCGGGATCTTCGTTCACGCCACGCGCGAACTTCACCTCGCCCGTGACGGGCATCACCGTCACATCGAACAGATCGCCGATACCCGTACCGCTCAAGTGCGTGTGCGAGAAACCGATGACCGTCTCATCGCTCTCGTGATAACCCGAGCACCAATCCCATTGTTGCGGGATGCTCGTGGGACCCAACTGCACCATACCGAACGGCACATTGGCACCTACAAAAACATGTCCGTGTCCGCCCGTGCCGATTTTGGCATCGACATACTGCGTAAGCTCTGCATCTTGGGGTGCATTCTGGGGTGCACACGCCGCCATGAAGAACGCCACAACGGGCAAAATTGCGTTAAGTTTCATTTTCTGTTTTAATTGTTTTGAATTTCAAAGGTCAGTTTGCCGCCACGCATCAATTCATCGTGCGTGATGCGGTATTTCTTGAGGGGGTTTCCGCCGAGGGTCATGCCCTTGATGCGGTAGGCATCTTTGTGAGCCGCCTTCTTCTCGATGGTCAGAACGCCGCTCGGGGTGTCAATCTCCACGCGATCGAATGCGGGCGTGGTGAGCGTGTAGCTCGGTTCGCCCGGGCAATCGGGATAGAAACCCATCATCGAGAACACCGCCCAAGCCGACATCGTGCCGGCATCATCGTTGCCGGGGATTCCGTCGGGGCGCGTGGTGAAGTGCTTCTCCAAGAGGCGTTTCACCTCGCGTTGTGTGCGCCACTCCTCGCCCGCCATGCGGCTGAACAAGTAGGGGTAAGCGATGTCGGGTTCGTTGGCGGGATCGTACAGACCCTCATCGAAAACCATCTGCAATTTATCGACAAACTTGCGCTTGCCACCCATCAGCTTCGCCAAACCCTCCACATCGTGGGGCACATAGAAGGTGTAGTTCCAAGCCGAACCCTCGTGGAAGCCGGGTACGGGCTCGAAGTTTGCGCCTTGGCGCGGATTGAACGGCGAGAGGAACTCTCCGTCGTCGGTCAAGGGGCGCAAAGTGCCGTATTCCTTGCAATAGTAATGCTTGTAGCCCATGGCTCTTTCGCGGAACATACGGGCATCATCCTCCCGACCCAACTCATTGGCTAAGAGCGACAAAGCATAATCCGCCACATAGTACTCCAAAGCGTGCGACACAGAGTTGTCGCCCGAGAAATCGCGCGAATAGAAGCCCAAAGGCACATAGCCCTTCTCGATATAGGGATCGATGTCGGGGCGCATGGGGTTCAGGCGACCCTCCGTTGTAGCCGATTTGCGCATCGCGGCGTATGCCTTTTCGATGTCGAAATCGCGGATACCCTTCAAGTAGCTGTCGACAATGACAGGCAGAGCGGGATCTCCCTCCATCGTGAAGGTCTCGCGTCCGAACAACTCCCATTTGGGCAACCAGCCCCACTCATCAGACATCGCAACCATCGTACGGAGCATATCCGCCTGACGCTCGGGATAGACCAAAGTCATCAGCTGATGGAGGTTACGGTAGGTGTCCCACAGCGAGAAAATCGTATAACGGTTGCCGTCCGTTACGCCCGTGCCGTTCTGCTCCATCAAGGGATATTCGCCATTGACATCATTCAAGATGCTCGGGTGGATCAGCGTGTGGTACAACGCCGTGTAGAACACCTCCTGCTGCGCTTCGGTTCCGCCCTCGACGCGGATGCGGCTCAGATCCTTGTTCCAACGCTCGCGCGCTGCCGCGTGGATCGCATCGAACGAAAGTCCTTCGCCCTGCTCGGCATCGAGGTTGCGGCGTGCATTTTCACAGCTGACATACGACAGCGCCATGCGCACCTCGACCTGCTCGCCCTCGCTCAAGTCATTGAACGAGAAGCAGTAGCCCAACTTATCGCCCGCCATCTCGCGACCATACTTCGTGTAGAACTTATACTTGCCGCTGAACACATCCCAAGCCGCTTCGGCGGTCATCTCGCGCTGTTTCTTCCAAAAACCCGCCTCCGAGGGGGTCTTCATAACGCGCATGACGAAGTAGACGGGGAACACCGCCTGAGCGTTGTAGCAGAAAGTTCCGAGGAGTTTCATACCCTCGATCTCGCAGTCGCTCACGCGGCGCACCCAAGCACCGCTTTCGTTCGTCAAGCCCTCGCCCAAGTTCACCACGATATGCCCCTTGCCCCGAGGGAAGGTGTAGCGTTCCGCCGAGGTACGCTCCGTGGAGGTTACTTCGGCACGGATGCCGTATTTGTCGAGCCGCACCGAATAGTAGCCCGGTGTGGCGCGTTCCTCGCTGTAAGCCGATCCGTAGATGCGGTAGTCCAACTCGCGCTCGCCCGTGGTCGGCATCGTCAAGAGCGATCCCGATTCGGGACAGCCCACACCGCTCAGTGCGCCATGGGCAAAACCCGTGAAGAACTTGTTGTGAAATTCGTAAGGCGTTGACCACCAGCGGGCATCCTTGTCATAGACATTGTCCGCCGATCCCATCACATTGAACGGGACGACCGACATCATGCCATGAGGCAGCACCGCGCCGGGGTTCGTTGTGCCGAAGTTGGTCGTGCCGATGAACGGATTGACACAATCGACAGGTTCAGCTGCCCACACCCCTCCCACGAGGAGGAGTGCGGCTGCCGAAATCAGTAGTTTTTTCAGAATCATAAGTGACTGGTGAGGACTTTAAGTTTGTTCTCAGGAATCAAATCCAAATGCTTGGTGGTGGCGGGGATCAAGATCGTTTCTCCCTGCTGCACCGAAATCTCCGTACCTTCGTTGTCGCGAATCACGCCCTTGCCTTCAAGACCCATCACGATGAGGAACGAATCCATGCCGTCCATCTCGATCGAAGTGGTTTTGTCCATGTCGTAGAGCGTGGTGGTGAAGTAGTTGCACTTCACCAACTCGACACCCTCGTTCTTCTGCTCGGTGTAGTGCGTGCGGTAGTCCTTCTCCACATGGAAATCGATGGCATCCTTCGCCAACTCCACATGCAGTTCGCGCGGTTTGCCGTCAGCACCCACACGACCATAGTCGTAGATGCGGTAGGTGACATCGGAAGTCTGCTGAATCTCAGCGACAAACGAACCTGCGCCGATGGCGTGAACACGACCTGCGGGCAAGAAGAACACATCGCCGGGGTTCACCTCGTAGGAGGTCAGCACATCCGTGACGGTGTTGTCAGCCACCTTAGCGGCATACTCCTCGGGAGTAACCTCCTTCGAGAAGCCCGACAGCAGGTGTGCGCCCTTGTCGGCACCCACTACATACCACATCTCGGTCTTGCCCTTCTTGCCGTGGCGCTTTGCCGACAGTTCATCGTTGGGGTGCACTTGGATCGAAAGATCCTTCTGCGCATCGATGAACTTGATCAGAAGCGGAAACTCGTTGCCGTGCTGTGCATAGACCTTCTCGCCGACCAATTTCCCCTTCAAGATGTCGATCAATTCGGGCAGGGTTTTGCCTGCATACTCGCCGTCAGCGACCACCGACTCGCTGCCCTTGACCCCCGAAAGTTCCCAACTCTCGCCGACCGATTTCTGATCGGAAACAAGGTTCTTGTAAGGCACGATTTTCTCGCCGCCCCAAATAATCGTTTTCAGTATGGGATTAAATTTAAACATCATATTTTTATAATTTTAACTGTTCTTCTTATTCCGAACCACCTCGAACCCCTATTTTCCGCAGAAAAAGGAGTTCAAGGTGGGATAACGGATCGTATCTTCGGGGAAAAATCGCTCCTCCCCGTTTATTTTAGTTCTTTTGGTCGAGCATCGACAGCGCAAAAGCGTAAGCACCTACCGAGATGGCACGGCTTGCGCCCATCTTCGAGATCATCACGCCGATGCGTTTCTTGGGGTCGTAGTTCACCGTGAGATCGGTGCCGTAGACCTTCAGCGGACGGCTTTCACCGCGGGCAAACTCCTTGAACTCCTCTTCATTGTCCAAGTCGTAGACCTCCATCTGAACGCGGTTCAGCATGTCGCCCTTCAAGGTGTGCATCTTCGAACGCAGCTCCTTCAAGAGTGCGGGCATGATGTACTTGCGGGCAGCGGTGATTCCGCCACCGATCACGATCAGACCATCGATCAAAGTCACGGCGGTAGCCATCGCATCGCCGGCAACCTCGCCCAACTCGGCAAAAGCAGCCTTGGCAGCCTCGACATCGCCCGCGCGCTTGCCGTCGGCAATCTCACAGATGTCCTTAGGCTCGAAAGTGTGGTTCACATCGCCCGACTTCTCGCCATAGACGCGCTTGATGGCACGCACGGCAACACCCTCCTCGACAATCACTTCGGGGAATTTCTTGTGGCGCAGGCAGAAGGTCTCGCAGCACGAGTTGTCACCTCGGTTCAAGCGGTTATCCACAACAACACCCACGCCGAAGCCGGTGCCGAAGGTGTAACCCAACAAGTTCTTATAGCGCTTCTCGCTGCCTGCCTTTGCCAAGCGCTCATTGACCTCGGGCAGCGCACCGCCCAAAGCCTCGCCATAGCCGAACAGATCGCCGTCATTATTGATGTAAACGGGGATTCCGAACTTATGCTCCAAGAACGGGCCTAATGCCACACCATCGCGGAACGAGGGGAAGTTCGGCAAGTAGCCGCCGATGATTCCGTGGGGATAATCCGCAGGTCCGGGGAAGGCGAAGCTGATCGCCACAGGATTCTCATCTAATTTTGCGATCACCGCTTCAAAACCCTCGACCATCGTTTTGAGGCACAGATCCAAATCATCCGCCTTCGACGGCATGGTGATAGGATCGACGATAAATTCGTTGCCACGCATGGCACCGAACACCAAGTTCGTACCGCCTGCATCGAGTGTGATGACCACACGCTTATCGTTGCTATACATGGTCGCCGCTTATTTTAAGATGTTGTTTTTCTTGGTGAACTCCACGATCTCGGGGATGTAGCCGAATGCCAAGCCCGTCACCGTGTCGGCGCAACCGTAGTAAACCGCAACGCGACCCGTCTCGGGATCGTGCAACGATGCGCAGGGGAAGGTTACATTGGGCACATCACCCATGCACTCATACTGCTCGCGGGGCGAGATCAGATACGGACCGCTGCGAGCAACGCACTTCCAAGGCTGATCCAGATCGAGCAATGCCGAACCGAAGGCATAGACATAGCCGTTGCACGAACGCAGCACGCCGTGGTAGAACAGCAACCATCCCTCACTCGTTTCGATAGGCACGGGACCTGCACCGATCTTCATGCACTGCCATGCGCTGACCTCGAAGGGAGCGGGCGACATCACATGACGGTGGTGACCCCAATACTCCAAGTCGGGCGACTCCGAGTAGAAAATATCACCGAACGGAGTGTGGCCCGTGTCGCTCGGACGCGACAGCATGGCGAACTTGCCGTTGATCTTGCGAGGGAACATCACGCCGTTGCGGTTATAGGGCAAGAAGGCATTCTCGACCTGATGGAATGTCTCGAAATCCTCCGTCCAAGCCACACCGATCGTAGGACCGAAGTAGCCGTTGCACCAAGTTACATAGTATTTATCGTCAATCTTTGCCACGCGGGGGTCATAACCATATACCCACTCGGCAACCTCGGGATCGGCACCGACCAATTTGAAGTCTTCCTCGTTGATGTCCCAATGGATACCATCGACCGAGAAACCTGCGTGGATGCGCATACGGCGGTTGGTATCGTCGCAACGGAACACACCTGCGTAGTTGTATTTTCCCTTCTTGAAAGGAACGACAGCCGAGTTGAAAATGCTGTTGGAAGTAGACAGCAGATCACGCGGAATAATCGGGTTGGCAGAGTAACGCCACATCACTTCTTTCGAACCTTCGGGACGATCCTCCCACGGCATATCGGGCAAATTCTGGCCCACAATCTTCAAATCACTCATATTGGTTTGATTTTAAAAATTATATAATTTTTTTCTATTTCTTGTGTCGCTCCTTTGTCGAAGCGAACTTCTTTGTTTTCTTATAAAACGCTTTTAAACAAGGGTTTAATACACCTCAATCTCATCGGTAAAGAGCCATCCGCCGGGTTTGCCGTTCGAGCGGGCGGTGTAGCGCACATAGCGCGCCTTGTCCTCGCCGTCCCAACCGAAGCGCATATACATCGGGCGGCGCTCCTCGGGGGCGATGTGGTGATCGACAACAGCCACCTCACGGAAGTTCTCGCCATCATCCGACAGCGCGATCACCACCTCCTTGGGCAACCAAATCCACGCCGAATTCCATTGGATGAAGTCCGCACCGACCTCCTTAATGTCTTTCACCGCGCCGAGATCGACAACGACCTCAAAATCAGTCGAAAGGAAGCCCTGCCAACGGGTCGAATAGTTCCACGATCCGTGCAGTCCGTTGGTGAGGGTCTTGTCGCCCTCTGCTTCATACTGTTTGCTCCATTTGTGCGTATAAGCCACGGGGCATCCGTAAGCCAGGTGGCGCTGCTCCTTGCGCGATTCGATGCGCTCGCCAAACTCTTGGCTCAGATCAAATGCGTTGTAACCCGCATCGCGAGCCTCCTTCGTAAAGCGCAGGGCACGGCGGTGGAAATCCTCATAATTCTTCTTTTCGGGCACCGTCCACGCCACCTCCGCCAAGGCGAACAAACGCGGGTAAAGCATATACTCCGTGTGCTCGGGCGTGGGGATGAACTCCGTCCAAAGGTTCGCCTGAACGCCCTTCACACGCTCGCGACCCTTCATATCAGCGGGTGCGGGATCGTAGGCATAGACTTTTTTGAGGGGCAAATAGCCCGACATTGCCTGCGGTTCTTCCTCGGGGTTATCTTGGTAGCCGTCGAAGTAGCAATGCGAGCCGGGGGTCATAATGACATCGTGACCCGCTTCGGCAGCCTTGCGACCACCCTCCTCACCGCGCCACGACATGACGGTGGCTTCGGGAGCAAGTCCGCCCTCCAAGATCTCATCCCAACCGATCAAACGGCGGTTGTGGGCAATCAGGAATTGCTCGATGCGCTTAATCGTATAACTTTGGAGTTCCTCGACCGACTTCAAGCCCTCATCCTTCATGCGCTTTTGGCACTTGGGGCAAACTGCCCATGCACCCTTTGCCGCCTCATCGCCACCGATGTGGATGTAGTCCGAGGGGAAGAGATCGATCACCTCCGTAAGGACATTTTCCAAAAACGCGAAGGTCTTTTCGTTGCCGATGCAGAACTCGCCGTGCTTGTAGGCTTCGCCCGTACACGACAATTCGGGATAAACCGCCAAGACCTCATCGGAATGACCCGGCAACTCGATCTCGGGAATCACCTCTATGTGGAGTTTCTCCGCCTCAGCCAAGATCTCGCGGATGTCTGCCTTGGTGTAGTAACCGCCCTCGGCATCCGCTGCGCCCTGCTTGGAATATCGTTTGCCGGCATCCTGCCAATTCTCCCAAGTCTTGCCCACACGCCATGCGGCTATTTGCGTCAATTCGGGATAGCGGTCAATCTCGATGCGCCATCCTGCGCCATCGGTCAGGTGGAGGTGCAGGCGGTTGAGCTTCAAGCGCGCCATCATCTGCATCTGCTTGATGACGAACTCCTTGGTGTTGAAATTGCGCGACACATCGAGCATCAGCCCACGGTAGGCAAAGCGCGGTGTATCGACAATATGTTGTGCGGGGATCGTACCCTCGCCGGCTTCGCGCAGTTGCACAAACGACTGCAAGCCATAGAACAGACCGGCTTCGGAGCGGGCTTCGATCACAGCTCCATCCGCTGAAATATCAAGCACATAACCCTCATCCGAAGAGGGGAGCTCTACATTATCGGTGATCGCAAAGTGGAGGAAGCCCTCCCCCGCTTTTGCTTCGGCACGCTCAAACTCCAGCCCGCATTCGTCCAAATATTCTGCCAAAGCATCCGCCGCCGAGGCATCGGCTTCAAACGAAAGGTGCAAGACTTCGCGCGCATCCATTTCTCCGCGCATAAAGGTCTGAGAGGCGGGCTGAGGGATCAACACCGACTCCGATTGTTGGGGCGCACAAGCCGCAAGACAAGCGGCGGCGCAAACTGCACAGACAAATTTTCGGATCATCTTATTTCTTTTCTTCAGCCGATTGCTCGGTGTGGGTAAACGGAACAAACCAAGTGATGAGGAACGCGGGGATCGTGAAGACCAAGACCACCAAGAAGAAGGTCTTATAGCCCAAAGCATCGCTCAAGTAGCCCGACACAGCGCCCGTGACCATGACCGACAGATTCATGATGCCCGAAGCAAACGCATAGTGAGCCATCTGGTGGCGACCCGGGGCAACCTGCTGCATCATGAACAGCGTGAGACCCACGAAGCCGAATCCATAGCCGAAGTATTCCAAAACGATACCGCCACCGATGAGCCACATCGACTCGGGTTGAAATGCCGCCAAGAAGGCGTAAACGGCAAACGGGATGTTAAAGATGCAACACAGCGTGAACAGCGTGCGCTTCAGCCCGAAATGCGCGATGTAGTAGCCCGCCAAGAGCGAACCCAACAAGAACGCGCCTGCGCCGAAGGTGCCGTAGTACAGACCGATCTCTTGGTTCGACAATGCCAAACCGCCCTTTGCGGTCTCCGCCTTGAGGAACAACGGCACGATCTTCATCACGAAGCCCTCGCCCAAGCGATAGAGGATGATGAAAGCGATGTAGAACCAAATATGTTTCTTGGTGAAGAAATCGACGATCACCTCTTTCAGTCCGTGAAGTCCCTCCTTCAGCGATGCCTCCTTATGATCGGCAACCGCCGTCGAGGGCAGGCAACGCGAGTGGTACAGACCCAACACAACCAGCACCGCGCCCAAGATGAAGAAGATGATCATCCACGAACGCGCATAGGCATCGAACGAAGCCACAGCATCGGGATTCTCGCCTGCGAACCGGTTGTAGAGCCAACCTGCGAACCACACCAGACCACCCGTAGCGACCAACTTTGCCAAGTTGTAGAACGCACCCTGCCAGCCGATGTATTTGGCTTGGTTCTTCTCATCCAACTCCGACATATAAACGCCATCGGCGGCGATGTCGTGGGTAGCACCGCTGAATGCCACCACGGCAAACAACGCGATGCACACGGCAAAGAACGACGGCAGGTGCAAAGCCAAAGCCGCCAAGCCAAAGAACACGCCGCTCACAAGTTGGGTGATGACCACAAAGAATTTCTTCGTGCGGAAGATCTCCAGGAAAGGACTCCACAGAAATTTGATCGTCCACGGCCACATGATCAGAGAAGTCCAAAATGCGATCTGTGCATCGGCAACGCCCAAGTCCTTGAACATCACCACAGAAACCATATTCAACACCACAAACGGAAGACCCATCGCAAAGTAAAGCGAGGGAACCCATTTGAGCGGATTGGCGGATTGATTTTTCATAAAAATTGCGTAAATTTTAAAGTATAGTTTTCGGAAGCAAATGTACAAAAAACTATGCTATAAAAAAAGCACAAACCCCAAAAGATCACAACAAAAAGTCCATCTGACAAGATTCGGTTTCCGAGGGCGGATTCCGAGTGTATCAATGCGAAGCACACGCTCACAAAACTACAAAAAAAGTGCGGATCTGACTTGCAGAACCGCACTTTGTAAATTTGGGGAAGCCCCCTTCAACGATTTATCGCTTCAAAGGCAACTCATCGGGATAGATATAGGGTTTGGGATCGTTCTTCTTGTAGAAGATCGTGGGATCCTTCAAACCGCAGCCGTAGAACAATTCGGCACCCGACAAACGGCCGAAGATCACCTTCCAGTGGTTGCGGCGAACCTTGCCCTCATCGGCCTTCATGGGATCGGGAGCGAAGCCCATGTGCCAGCCGTAACCCTTATCGAGGATCATCTGTGCATTCTTTGCATTGAGGCTGTCACCGAAACCGCCGTTGAACTCAGCAGCGATACCGGCGCACTTCTTCATCGACATACCGCCCACGGGGTAAGCGTGATCGCCATAGTTGGGAACAACTACATCGATCCACTCATCAGCCTGAACACCATCCACCGATTCCGTGCCGTACATCAAACCCCAGTCGTAAACCGTAACCATGCGCTTGGGCATAGCCTTCTTCGTCTCGTAGCACAAACGCGCTGCGGCAGCCGTACCCGTCTCATCGAATGCGGGGTTGTTCAGGTCGGGCTCCGAAGAATACTCGTCATCGTAGTTTACGCCGTCCAAGTTATACGCCTCGCAGATGCGGGCAACCTCAGCTGCGAAGTCCTGCGCGCCCTGCTTCGAGAGCTGTGCCAGACCTGCGGCATCGTGATTACCCAACAGACCCAACAGCACCTTGATGCCGCGCTTACGCAACGGCTGAATGTAGGTCTCGTTGTTGTCCAACAGGAACTGCACATTGGGGTTGCACTTCACATAGGGACGACCCGACTCGGTGTCGTAGTTGATGTTGGCTGCGAACAGCACAACGACATCCCACAACAGTTTGCCGTTCTCCAACTCAAACGCCAAAGCATTCAGCGGGTTGGCATCGTTCACCTCGAAGAACAAGAAGCCTTTGGGGTGCGCCTCGCCCTTGAAGCAATCCGAAAGGTTCATCATGTCCTTAACGATATAAACGCAGCGCGTCTCGTTCTCCAAGAGGGTTACAGCCTCGTTCGACGAGGTGATCTTCACGGGGAGCATGTAATCCACGCCCTTCTCCATGGGAGTTGCGTTGAACTTCACGCCTGCCAAGGTCTGCATTTGACCTGCGGCAATCGACACTGCGCCGTTGTTCTCAAACTCGACAGCCTCCGTGGGGAAGAGTTTGTACGCGGTCTCATTCTTCGCGTTGTAAGCCTCCACGAAGTCGGCATCAACCTCCAACTTGAGCGCCAAGTCCGAAGCCATCGCCTTGGTGATATTCACCTTGAGCGATGCGGTGTGACCTGAGTCATAGAGATCGACAATGTTCATCGACTTAACCGTCTTGGCATCCTGCATGATGACCTTCGTGTCGTAGATCGACTCGATGTGATCGAAATCGATGTTCTGACCGGCAACCACATCATCAGCCGTACACGAAACGCCCATCGTTGCTCCGAAGACGAGTGCAGCAGCCGAATAAAGTGTTGTTTTCAAATATTTGGTATTCATATCTGCTAATTCTTTATGATTTCAAATTATTTAAGTGCAGGCAACTCTACGGGAACCCAAGTAGGAGTAGCCGAACCCGTCAGATTGGTCTGATCCTTAGTAGCATCCTTGATGATGTTGCCCTCGCCCTCGTTGAAGTGCCAGTAAGCAACCAAGCCCTCCGATGCGGGATCAACCGTGTACATATTCTTCTGAATTTCCTCAGCCGAACGCTGTACGCTCCAAACACGCAACTCCGAGATCTCACCCGGCAACCAACGGGCATCGTCCCACGACTTGCCCACATAGCAGCCCTTGCCGCCCTTGAGCGAAATCGAACCCGAAGCGTTGTTGTCCTGTGCTACGGCTACACCGTTCTGATAGTAGATACGATCGCCGGTCTTGGCATCCCATACGATGGCAATATGAATCCACTCATTGACGGGAAGCGCAGGTGCGGCATTCGGAGCGGGCCAGTTACCCGAAGGAGTAACCAACTGCAACTGATCGCAGGGACGATCGGCATCACCGATACGCACCAAGAAATGACCCTCGATACCGAAAATCGACGACAAGATCACGCCGTCACGACCATCTGCCCAATCCTCGCTGCGCACCAAGCACTCGATAGTTACCGTCTTCATGTTGCTGATCAGAGCCTCGTCACCCGCAGCCCATTGTACGGGGAAGTGCATCTCGGAGATGTCGGCAACGACATTGATCAAGGCTGCGCCCTTGAATACGAAGTACAGCGTGCTCTTGCTCTGAAGTACATCGACACCCTCGATGCCGACCACCGAAACGGGCAGCACGAAACGCTTCTTGGGATCCAATTCGTTCGTGCCCTTGAACACGATCGACAGATCGTTGGTGGTGATGTCGCCCGTCTTGATCTTAAACTGGTTCTCGGGCAACTCGAAGTACTTGGCATCCAAGGTCTCTGCCTCGTCGCCATAGAACTCGTTGTAGTGAGCCGTCAGCTCGGGGCATGCACCGATCGTCACGGTGATGTCGCGCTCGGCGGGCAATGCCAAACGGACCGACATGGTGCGCGTAGACTCGATCACATCACCTTTGATCAACAAATCATCGGTAACGGCCGGAGTCGTGAAATAGAGCTTGTTGTCGAAGTGGTGTTCAGCCACATCCTCATGCTCGCAGCCCGTAAAGGCCATAGCGGCAAGCGACAAAAGCATCAATGCTAATTTATTCAATTTCATGGTTTGTTAGTTTTTAGATGAAGGATTCATGATGTTGATGGCCTCACGGATGTTGCCATAAACCAATGTGTTGTCGAAGTAGTCGAGTTCGGCGTTGCGGATCATCAGACCTCTGCGGGTGAAATGAGCCGATTCCTTCGAGCACCATACTGCCGATCCGTAGATCGAACGCATACGCTCGCCGTTCTCATCGTAAGTGCCGAAATAGCCATAGATCTGCTTGTCGTCATCGGGGCGGACGGTCTGAGCCATCACCACAATGCGATCCAGCGGGCAGACACCCGTACCGATAGCGGCAAAGGCCTTCACCGACAACTCATCCATATCGTTTACCATATCGGTCGGCAGGATGATGTAGTCGCAGTCAGCCAAAAGAGCCTTCTGATCCATGGTGAGGTACTGCGGGTTGCCGATGAACGAGAACCACATCCCGGCGTGTGCCGAACGCCATGCCGCGATCGGCTCCACAAAGTTGTTCAGACGCGCTGCATACTGTGCCTTCATCGGCTCGGTCATGCTCACCGCAGAACGGCCCATGAAGGTGAAGGTGATACCATCGTAACCGAACTCATCGCAAAGAGCCAACTGCTCCTTGGTGCATTTGGTGATGTAAGCCAAGGCATCCTCCTCGGTCAGCGATGCCGACTCGTCTTCCTTAACTTTCTGATTCCAATCCTTCTCGATCACCGAGTAATCGACATTGTAAACGATCTTCGTACCCTTCTCGCGGATCGAAGTCATCTCCTGCTCGATCACCTCATTGACAGCCTTGGGATTGTTCATCGAAACAACATCGATGCTGTCGGGCAGGACGGTCAGGTGCTCCGACTGATTGCTCGGGCGCTCCGTCTTGTTCTCGAACGACACGATCATCAGCTTGTGATCGCTCATCTTGTATTGTTTTAGATTCTCGATATAGTCTGCTTTCAGCTGATCGTTCATCTGAGGCGTAACGATGTCAACGGGCTCGACCTCCGTCCAATCCTCGCACGAGGTGAACGAAAGCACCGAAGCCGCCATGAGCATCGTGAACGACAAGCTCTTCTTTATCATGTTTTTCATAGTCGGTTATGTGTTTTAGTTTTTACGAGCCCACCACAAGTCCGTAGACATCAAGTCGGGGCCACCGAGATAATTAGCAACTGCGCTGGATACATTGTCCGTGTTCGAGATGTACTCATCCAACGGGTAGCGCATACGGCGCGCACCGCGCTTCGAGTCCACCTCGCCGTTCGAGCGGTTCGCCGATACCGGGATCATGTGCGGGAAGCCCGTGCGGCGGTAATCTGCCCAAGCCTCGTTACCCAAAGGCCAGTTGGCGATCCACTTCTGCACGATGATGCGCTCCTGCTTCTCCTCTTTCGACACGCCTTCCTCCCACTTGACGGTGATCTGCGAAAGCTGCTCGTTGAAGGTGTTCACGCCATTGGGGTCGGTGTAAACCGAGGGGATCAACTCATCGTTAGCGGCATACTCAGCCGAGTTCGTTGCACCCCACTGGTCGAACGACAGACGGATACCGTCGTTATAGAACTGTTCAGCCGTGCCACCCATGTTGAAACCGTAGACAGCCACGCCCTCTGCACGCAGGAATGCAACCTCCGATGCGCTCATCCACATTGCGGGAGCGGTCGGGTCGATGTTCACACCCGAATACTTATGACCTACCGTCACATGGTCGGGGATGTCGATACCACGGCGCATTCCGCAGTAGTCGGTGCCCTCCCACTCCGACTGCGAGAAGTAGAACTCACGGCGGGGGTCGTTGTAGCCGTTCATATAGCAGATGATGTCGGCAGCAGCGTGGGTATCACCCGAAGTCATACACTTCGAGCCGTCCTCATGGGTATCTACCTTATTGTAGTTTACAGCCACATTGATCGGGTTTGAAGTAGCACCGCCGAAGTACTTCCACGATGCGTTGTCCTCGTTGGTGGTGATCAGACCCATCTCGTTCGACACAGCCGATTCAGCCATCTCACGCGCCTTGTCGGGAGCGACCTCGGCGATACGGATTGCCAAACGCAACTTCAAAGAGTTGGCAAAACGGCACCATTTCTTCACATCACCGCGATACACATAGTCGATCTCCTTCGACAGGGCATCGTTCTGGTTCTCGGTCAAAACCTCGATGGCTGCGTTCAGCTCCTCGAAGAACTTGTCGTAGACCTTATCCAAAGAATCGTAGGGCGTTGCGATCTTGCCATCGGCACCGATCTGCGAGTAAGGAATAGGACCGTAGGTATCAGCCACACGGTGCATGGTTGCCACCTTGATCACCTGTGCAATAGCATAAGGCACGGGGTTGTTCGTAGCCTCCGAAGCGATCTTCACGGCGTTCAAGTTGGTGTAGAGGATCGGGATCACCTTATCACTCTTCAAGAATACGCGCGTCCAGTCGTCCGTGGGGTTATAGTTCGAAATGGTAGACTTCCAGTCTGCCTTTGCATCGGCAAAATAACCGCCTTGGGTACCACCCAACAAGCAGTCGGTAAACTGAGTCGTATTGACATCCGACGAAATCACACAGCTCGCCAAAGCGTTCATCGACGCACCCAAGCCGTAGTCATCGGCTGCCAAATCGTTCGGACCGTAGGGATCGTTGTTGATCTCCATGTAGTTGGTCGTACACGATACTGCTCCGAAGAGCATTATGCCGGCGAAAATTTTACTAAACGAATATTTCATAGTTATAGATTCTTTTAGAATTTAAGTCTTACATTGAAGCCAATGTTACGCATTGAAGGCATCATGAAGTAGTCGATACCCTGATAGAAGTTTCCGGTCGAAGCGACATTCTCGGGATCAAACGGAGCCTTGTTGTAGATCATCCACAAGTTGCGACCCACGAGCGATACGGTGATCTCAGCCACACCGCGCAAAGCCTTGCGGGGAATGGTGTAACCGATCGAAGCCTCCTGCAAGCGGACATTGGTAGCCGAATAGGTGTAGTACTGGGGAACCGAGTTACCGCCACCGATGGCTGCATACCACTTCTGCGGGTGGATGTAGTCGCCGCTCGGAGTGATCGAATAACCGCGATCACGCGCTGCTGCCGTAGCCTCCGACACACCATAGTCGTCCAAGATTGCCTGCGTACGCGAGAATACGATACCGCCCAAACGAGCCGTCAGCAAGAAGCCGAAGTTGAAGTTGCCGGCCTTGAAGTTGTTGTTCCAAGCCAAGTTGGCATCGGGAAGAACGCTGCCCAACTTCACATAGTTCTCGGGATCGGTGATCGTTTCGCGCTTCATCGTGCCGTCATAGTCGATCAGGATGTTGTTGTTTGAATCGCGCTTCAGATCAACGAGCGAATAAAGATCACCCATCGAGCCGCCTTCCTTCAACAGGAAACGCGCGTCACCCAAACCACCCATGTTCAGCAGCGAGAGGTTCAAGCTCTCACCCGTCTGCGGGTTGATGGCGTTGTCCGACAACGAGGTGATGCGGTTCGAGTTCGACGATACGGTGAACGACGACGACCATGCGAACTTACCCCACTTGTTGTTGTAGTTCAAAGCCAACTCGATACCGCGGTTGCGCACCGAACCCGACTGCAGGTACAATTTCGACCAACCCGAAACCGGAATATCGGGATCGAAGGTCTGATTCTCGGTCTTAGCATTATAATAGGTAGCATCCAACTCGAAGTGCTTCAAGAAACGCATCGTCAAACCGATCTCCCACGACTTCGTACGCTCGGGCTTGAGGTTCGACAACGGGTAGTTGGTCATCTCGGTGAACTGACCGAGCTTCTGATTCCACTGATAGGAAGGATTAGCCAAGAAACGCTCGAATGCCACACCCACCGATGCGAACGAACCGCGGATCTTGATGTAAGACAGATTCTTAGGCATATTGCCGATCAGCTGCGACAGCACGATCGAACCACCCACCGAAGGATAGAAGAACGACTTGGTCGAAGAGTGAGGACCCGCCAACTGCGAAGGCCAGTCGTTACGACCGGTCAGGGTCAGGTAGTAAGTACCCTTGTAACCGACCTCAAACGATGCGAAGATCGACTGAGTCTGCTCTCTCCAACCCGACTGAATATCCTCGCGCTTCGAGGGAGCCAAGTTCTGGATAGCGAAGAAGTTCGTCAAACCGGGCTTATCCTCGCCGAAGGTAGCCGAACCATCGGCGATAGGACCGCGCACCTTCATGCCGTCCGACTTAATATCGGAGAACGAAGCACCGATGTTCGCCATGAACGACCAATCGTCCCACGACTTGTTGATGTTCACCATGAAGTCACCATAGGTCTGACGATCCTTGAAACGGCTCACGCTGTACAAACCGCGCGTAGAGCTCTCGGTCAGCTGCGTGTTGGTCGAAGCATAGAACTTCTCCTCGTAGTCCGACACCGAGTTATCGACATTCAAACGACCCGAAACGGTCAACCAATCGAGGATCTTATAGCTGAGCGATGCGTTGAACATATAACGATCTTTCTCGCCCTCGCGCAAGTTGCGGTAGTTGATCCAGTAGGGGTTCTGCATGGTCATACCTGCATCACCCACAGGCCAATACTGCGTGTAGATCTTACGCTGCGGATTGTAACGCTCGAACATCTTGATGTCTGCCCAATCGTTACCGCGGGGGAACAAGTAAGCACCTACCAAGGGGTTGTTGTAGATACCTTGGTTGGTCATGTTGCGATCCTCCTGCTTGATGTAGCTTGCGCCCACGGTCAGCTGAATCTTGTCCTTCAAGAAGCTGGTGGTGTTGCGGAAGGTGAAGTTGTAACGATCGTAGCTGTTGTTGGGAATGATACCGCGCGAATCAACGGCTGCTGCCGAGAAGTAAGTCTGATTCTTCTCCGAACCAGCCGTCAGCGAGATGCTCTCCGTGCCGGTAACACCCAACTGGAAGTAGTCATCCTTGGGATCGTAACCCTGATAGTTGGCACTGTTCAAGAGTTTGCCCCAGCTGCGCGTGAGCTGCGGAGTTGCCGACAGCAAATCACCCGTGCCGTAGCGGTTCTGGAACTCGGGCATGATGAACGGGGTCGAGATCTCGGTGTTGCTCGATACGGTAACACTCAGCGTACCTGCCTTACCCTTCTTGGTGGTGATGATGATCGCACCGTTGGCGGCATCCGAACCATACAATGCGGCAGCGGCTGCACCGTTCAGCACGGTCATCGACTCGATGTCCTCGGGGTTCATATCAGCGATCGGTTCCGAAGTACCGCGCGAATCGAACTCCATACCTGCACTCGACGAAGGAGTAAACATAGGTACACCGTCGATGACATAGAGTGCGTTCGAAGACTGAAGAATAGATTTCTCACCACGCATCACAACCTTCGATGCACCGCCGACACCCGACGACGACGAGTTGATCGTGACACCGGCAACCTTACCGTTCAACGAGTTTACGAAGTTAACATCTTTGTTTGCCAAAATATCGTCGGCCTTAACCTGCTGTGCGTTATACGACAGAGCCTTCTCCGAACGCTTGATACCCAAGGCCGTAACGACAACGGCATCGACCGTTACCGATTCCTCGACCAGAGTGATCATAAAAGAAGTGCGCGAACCGACGGCAACTTCCTGAGTTTTGAAACCAAGGTAGCTGAACTCCAACACTGCCGTCTTGGGATCGGCGATTTGGAGGGTAAAGTTACCGTCAATGTCCGTACTGGTACCTGTTGTCGTACCCTTGACCATAACGGCGGCACCGATCACGGCTTCGCCATTCTTGTCTACAACACGACCGCTTACTTTCAAGCTCTCGGGAGCTTCGTTCTGTGTTCCAACCTGCACGAGGGTCTCCGACACGGGTTGTGTCGCGGGAACATCATGTGCCTGCACCTCAGCCGGATTAAAGCTCAGTGCAAACAAGCAAAGAGGTAAGAGGTATTTTACTCTTACAGAGTCTTTAATTTTCATACATCTAAGTTAGATTAAATTTTACGCCCTCCCCTCGGGGAGAACTTCCGGATTCATGCGCCATCCGGCAGTAGCGGCATTCCCTTGCGGAAAGCATCATTTTTTCACACGGTAGTTAATTTTTTAATTGAGTTTACTCCATAGAATGAATTTTAGTTTATTTTTTTTATTAATTTTTAAAATTTTCTTAAAATTGTTCAGCCTACTATACGCCAAAAACCATCTAAGAAATTGATCTAAGACGGTAATTATCAGGCATGGTTTCTCGAATAGTCTATGGCATATTACACGCTAAAAACAAGCGAGTTAGCTCACATAAAAAACATCCGTTTCACATTGAGCGGAACGGAAATTCTCACGATCACAGACCTACACAAGTCCATTTTTCACGACAAAGATATAAATTTTCCGAGGAAATTCGGATAAAACAGCAATAAAAAAATCAACAAAAAAAATTGCCAAAAGAGACTGCGGAATCGTCCGTAATCTCTTTTGGCAAAATTTATTAGCCCTTCGACAGGGGTACTCCCTACTTGTGGCGGGTCTCGCAATAAGCGCAGCGAAGCGTGCCGTCGTCCGACTTGCGGAACAGCTGATCGACATCCTCGGTCTGCGAAATGCACGAATGGTGGTGGCAGGTGTGCTTATTCACCTCAAAATCCTCGGCAAAACGCGGGGCGATACCCTCGGCGGGTTCTTTTTCTGCCAAGCGGAGCAGCGTCAGAATCAATGCCATACGCACGAACTTGCCGTTCTCGACCTGACGGAAGTAAGCCGCACGCGGGTCGGCATCCACCTCGCGCGTGATCTCATTCACACGGGGCAGCGGGTGCAGCACGATCATATCGCTCTTCGCCGCCTTCATCTTCTCGGGATCGAGCACGAAGCTGTCCTTCACGCGATCGAACTCCTCCTCATCCAAGAAACGCTCCTTCTGTACGCGGGTCATGTACAAAATGTCCAACTCGGGCATAACCTCCTCCATGGTGCGCACCTCGCGGAAGGTGAGGTTCGACATCGCCTTCATCTCCTGCAACATATAGTCGGGCAGGCGCAGTTCCTCGGGCGAGATCAAGATCACATTCACGCCCTCGTAGCGCGACAGGGCTTTGATCAGCGAGTGCACCGTGCGACCGAATTTCAGATCACCGCAGAAGCCGATGGTGAGGTGGTCGAAGCGTCCCTTCTCGCGCTTGATCGTCAGTAGGTCGGTCAAGGTCTGCGTGGGATGGGCGTGCGATCCGTCACCGGCGTTAATCACGGGGATGGTGGCATACTGCGAAGCGACCAACGGCGCACCCTCCTTGAAGTGGCGCATGGCGATGATGTCGGCAAAGCAGCTGATCACGCGCACCGTATCAGCTACGGTTTCGCCCTTCGTCACGGATGAAGAATTGGCATTGGAGAAGCCCAACACATCGCCACCCAACTCCATCATCGCCGCCGTGAAGCTCAGTCGCGTGCGGGTCGAGGGTTCATAGAACAGCGTGGCGAGTTTCTTGCCGCGGCACACATCCTTATATTTGGCGCGATTGGCGATGATGTCCTCGCCCAAAGCCACGATTTGTTCGATCTCCTCACGCGAAAAATCGGTGGGTTCGATTAAATGTCGCATAATATTCTTCGTTTTTTTGTTTTAACCTAAACTAACCTCCCGGCTTATTTCTTCATCCAGCTTTCATCCGCGGGATTGTTGCGGAACTGAATCAGACGCGCCTTGTCCTCGACCTTGATGTAGCCCTCTTCGGCAGCCACCTCAACCAAGGTGTCGAGGTTCGACAGGCTGTAATTGATGACATGGGCAGCATTCATACGGTCGACACCCTTCTTCAAGCCGTAGGTGAAGATCGAAGCCACACCCAACACATCGGCACCAGCCTCGCGCAACGCCTCAACGACTTCGATGCACGAACCGCCCGTCGAGATCAAGTCCTCGATCACAACGACCTTCTGCCCCTTCTCCAACTTACCCTCGATGCGGTTTTGGCGACCGTGGTCCTTATTGCCCGAACGGACATAGCCCATCGGCAAATCGAGGATCGTGGCGGTGATTGCCGCATGGGCAATACCTGCGGTCGAGGTACCCATCAGCACCTCGGCTTCGGGAAACTTCGTGCGCACGATCTCTGCCAAGCCTGCCTCGACATGCTTACGCACCTCAACGGCAGTCAGGGTCAGTCGGTTGTCGCAATAAATCGGGCTTTTAATGCCGCTTGCCCAAGTAAACGGCTCCTCGGGGCGCAAAAATACGGCGCCGATCGACAATAAATCTTTTGCTATCTTCTTTTCCATAATCTACTATTCGGTTAAGGGTTAAACTTATTCTTCGCCACAAAATTCTTTGAGGCAACGGCGGTAAGCCGCAACGGGATCTTCGGCTTGGGTCACGGGGCGACCTACGACGATGTAGTCCGAACCGATCTCGCGGGCGCGGGCGGGAGTCGTCACACGCACTTGGTCGCCGACCTGTCCATCGGCAAAACGCACACCGGGGGTGATGGTCATAAACTCCTCACCGCACGCTTCGTGCACCATGCCTGCCTCTAACGGCGAGCAAACCACACCATCCAAACCGGCTTCCTTGGTGTTTCGGGCATACTTCACGATGGTGTCGTTGATCGAAGCGTTGATCAGCAATTCATTCTGCATACGCTCCTCGCTCGTGGAGGTCAATTGCGTCACGGCGATCAGAAGCGGGCGCGTACCATCGGCACGCGTAAGACCCTCCTTCGCTGCGCGCATCATCTCGATCGTTCCCGCAGCGTGGACATTGCACATGTCGACATCCAAGTTCGACAGCACCGCCATCGCCTTACGGACGGTGTTGGGAATGTCGTGAAGTTTCAGATCGAGGAAGATCTGGTGACCTCGGCGCTTGATCTCGCGCACGATGGCGGGACCTTCGGCGTAGTAGAGCTCCATGCCGATCTTCAGGAACGGCTTACGCTTTTCATCCTTAAACTTATCGAGGAACGCAAATGTATCCTCTGCCGACTTAAAGTCGCACGCTATGATTACATCATGTTTTCTCATATCTATACCTTATTTTATAATTCCGATAATATCGCTTAACTTTTCAATTTTGTGGCGGACCATCTCGCGCGGAAGATCCTCGATGATCTCCTTGCAAACATAGGGGTTCACCAAGTTTGCCGCACCGACCTCCACAGCCGTAGCTCCTGCCATCATCATCTCGATCACATCGCGGGCTGTTTCCACGCCGCCGCATCCGATCACCGGCACCTTGCAGGCGTGTGCCACTTGATAGACCATCCTCACGGCAATCGGGAAGATCGCCGCGCCCGAAAATCCGCCCATCGTATTGGCTATGACGGGACGGCGGCGCAGGGTATCAATCCTCATGCCGAGCATCGTATTGATCAGACAAATGCCATCGGCACCCGCCTCCTCGCACGCGCGGGCGATCGACACGATGTCCGTCACATTGGGCGAGAGTTTCATGTAGACGGGTTTGGTCGTTACCGCCTTGACGGCGCGCGTTACCTCCGCCGCCATTTCGGGCTGTGTACCGAACGACATGCCGCCGTGGCGCACATTGGGGCAAGAGATGTTCACCTCGATCAAACCGACCTGCTCCTCCTTGTCGATCTTCTCGCACGAATAGGCGTAATCATCAATGGAGAATCCCGAAATATTGGCAATCACGGGCTTATGGAAGATCTTCTTCAAGGCGGGCAATTCGTGGGCGATCACATGGTCCACACCGGGGTTCTGCAAGCCCACGGCGTTGATCATACCCCGCTCACATTCGGCAATGCGCGGCGTGGGGTTGCCGTAGCGCGCATCGCGTGTCGTACCCTTGAAGGAGAACGATCCGAGGATGTTGATGTCGTAAAATTCGGCAAACTCCTGCCCGAAGCCGAAGGTGCCGCTGGCGGGAATGACGGGATTATCCAACCTCAACTCGCTGAGTACAACCGATGTATCTACCATATAATTTCCTCCTTTTTGAGTACGGGACCGTCCTTGCAGATGCGTTTCGATCCGTATTTGGTTTGACACGAACAGCCCATGCACGCGCCGAAGCCGCAACCCATGCGCTCCTCGAACGACAGCTCGCCGTCCTGCTTCACATTGTCACACAACGCCTTGAGCATCGGCAGAGGCCCGCAGGCGTAAAAGTAGTCGAACTCCAAGCCCTGCTCCGCGATGGCAGTTGTCACGAATCCCTTCGTGCCGCGCGATCCGTCAGCCGTGGCGACATACACTTCGCAGCCCAGCTCTCGGAACTCCTCCTCATAGAAAAGTTCGCTTTGGGCGTTGAATCCCAAGACCACCAGCACCTTCTTGCCCTTTGCCAAGAGTTGCTTGGCGAGGTTATAAAGGGGAGGCACACCGACTCCGCCACCGACCAAAAGCATGGTTTGGGCATCGATGTCGGTAGAGAATCCGTTGCCCAAACCCGTCAAAAGGTCAAGTTCCGTCCCCACATTCATCTCGCTCATACGGCGCGTACCCTCGCCCACGACCTTATATATCAAGGTAAGCCCCTCGTGGTCGTAGTCCGACACCGAGATGGGACGACGCAGATAAAGTCCGTCGATCGCGATATTGACGAATTGTCCCGGGCGGGTGATCCATTCGGTATCGCCCTCAAGCCTCATTCGCCACACCGCATCGGTCAAAGCCTCGTTTTGAGTGATGCGATATATTCCTTTTTTATACATTGTTCCTTATTTTCCAAGCAAGGGATGCCCGACCTTGTGAGTGAGACATCCCTTTAGGATTAGCACTTTATTTACTCGGCATCGATGGTCGATACGCGCAGGGTGATCTCCTCCAAAACATCGAGCAACACCTTGACGGTCTCCAACGCCGTGAACACCGGCAAGTTGTTCTCCACAGCCGTGCGGCGGATCTCATAGCCGTCCAAACGGGTGTTGTGCTGGTTGATGTCGATGGTATTGATCACATAGCTGACATGACCTTGGCGCAGCGACTCGATGATCTCGTTGCTGCCCTCCGACAACTTCAGACGCGTGCGGGTGCGGATGCCGTGCTCACGCAGGAACTTCGCCGTACCCGAAGTAGCCTCGATGTTGAAACCCAAGTCGTAGAAGCGCTTCACCAAAGGCAGAGCGGCGGGTTTGTCCACATCGGCAATCGTCACCACGATCGTACCATAGTTCGACACATTCATGCCCGTAGCCTGCAAAGCCTTATACAAGGCACGCGTGAGTTTATCATCGTAACCGATCGCCTCACCCGTTGATTTCATCTCGGGCGAGAGGTAAGAATCCATACCGCGGATCTTCGAGAACGAGAATGCGGGAGCCTTGACATACCAACGCTTCTTCTCCTTGCCGTAGACCTCCTCGATACCCAACTCCTTGAGCGACTTGCCCAAGATGACCTGCGTAGCGATGTGTGCCATCTGCACACCCGTGGATTTCGACAAGAAGGGAACGGTACGCGAAGAACGCGGGTTCACCTCGATCACATAGACATCGTCTTCCTTATCCAAGATAAACTGGATGTTGTACAGACCCACGATGCCGATTCTCAAGCCCAAGCGCTTCGTGTAGTCGATGATCTTATCCTTCGCCGCCTGCGAAACGCTGAAGGTGGGATATACGCTGATCGAGTCGCCCGAGTGGATACCCGTGCGCTCGACATGTTCCATGATGCCGGGGATGAACACATCCTTGCCATCGCATATAGCATCGACCTCCAACTCGCGACCCATGATGTAGCGGTCGACCAAGACGGGCGAATCCTCATTGAGTTCCACCGCCGTCTGCAAGTAGTGGCGCAGGCGTTCCTCGTTCGATACGATCTGCATGGCGCGACCGCCCAACACATAGCTCGGGCGCACCAAGACGGGATAGCCGATGCGTGCCGCAGCACGAACACCTGCCTCCAGATCGGTTACAGCCTCAGCCTCGGGCTGCGGGATGCCCAACTCCTCCATGATCTTCTCGAAGCAACCTCTGTCCTCGGCATTGCGGATCGCCTCGGTGTCCGTACCGATGATGGGCACACCCAACTCCGACAGCGGTTCTGCCAAGTTAATCGCGGTCTGACCGCCCAGCGAAACGACCACCGCCTTCGGGTTTTCGTGGTAAACGACATTCATCACATCCTCGACCATCAGCGGCTCGAAGTACAGTTTATCGCCCGTGGTGAAGTCCGTAGAAACCGTCTCGGGGTTATTATTAATGATGATGGCTTCGTAGCCTGCCTCGCGGATCGACCAAATTGCGTGAACGGTCGAATAGTCGAACTCCACGCCCTGACCGATACGGATCGGACCCGAACCTAATACGATGATCTTCTCTTTACCGCTCACCGCCGATTCGTTCTCCTGCTCGTAGGTCGAGTAGAAGTAAGGCACATAACCGCCGAACTCGCCGGCGCAGGTGTCGATCATCTTATAGACAGGGAAAATATTCAGTTCCTTGCGCAGCAGGAACATCTCGCGCTCCGACTTACCCCACAGTTTACCGATAAACTTATCGCTGAAGCCCATCTTCTTGGCTTCGTAGAGTGTATCGCGATCCATCGGATTTGCCTTAACGACCTTCTCAAACTCAACGATCTTCTTGAACTTCTCCAAGAAAAACAAGTCGATCTTCGTGCGGTCGTAGATCAAGACCAAATCGATGCCTTGGCGGATGAGCTGGGCGATGGCATAGAGGCGGTCGTCCGATCCGTCCTTAATATATTCCAACAACTGATCCGACGACCAATCGTCAAATTTCTTGTTATGGATGTGGCACACGCCCGTCTCCAGCGAACGGACAGCCTTCAAGAGCGATTCCTCGATCGTGCGACCGATCGACATCACCTCACCCGTTGCCTTCATTTGTGTGCCGAGTTTGTTCGACGCATCGGAGAATTTATCAAACGGGAAGCGGGCGATCTTCGTCACGACATAGTCCAACGAAGGCTCGAAGCAGGCAGGCGTATTGGCGATGCGGATCTCATCCAAAGTAAGACCCACAGCGATCTTGGCACTCACGCGGGCAATCGGGAAGCCCGAAGCCTTCGATGCCAACGCCGAAGAACGCGACACGCGGGGGTTCACCTCGATCAGGTAATACTTGAACGACAGCGGATCCAGAGCAAACTGCACATTGCAACCGCCCTCGATCTTCAGTTCGCGGATCAGTTTCAACGCCGAGTCGCGCAACATATTGTATTCTCTTGCCGTAAGGGTTTGTGCCGGAGCGACCACGATCGAGTCGCCCGTATGGATGCCCACGGGATCGACATTCTCCATGCTACAAATGGCGATGGCAGTGTCCTTCTTATCGCGCATCACCTCGAATTCGATCTCCTTATAACCCTTAATGCTCTTCTCGATCAAAACCTGATGGACGGGCGACAAGAACAGCGCGTTACGCATCATCTCGCGCAGCTCCTGCTCATCATCGACAAAACCGCCACCCGTACCGCCTAAGGTAAACGCGGGGCGCAAAACCACGGGATAGCCGATGCGGGCTGCCACCTCGGCACCCTCATCGATCGTAGTTGCGATCTCCGAAGGCAACACAGGCTCGCCCAAGCCCTCGCAGAGTTCCTTGAACAGCTCACGGTCCTCGGCACGCTCGATCGAATCGAACGAAGTACCCAAGATCTCGACTTGGCACTCATCCAAAATCCCCTTCTTCGCCAACTGCACGGCAAGATTCAGACCCGTCTGTCCGCCCAAGCCCGGCACGATGGCATCGGGGCGCTCGTAGCGGATGATCTTGGCGACATATTCCAAGGTCAGCGGTTCCATATATACCTTATCGGCGATGTGCGTATCGGTCATGATGGTTGCAGGGTTCGAGTTGACCAAAACCACTTCGTAACCCTCCTCGCGCAAAGCCAAGCAAGCCTGCGTTCCGGCATAGTCAAACTCGGCAGCCTGACCGATCACGATCGGGCCCGAGCCAATCACCATTACTTTCTTAATATCTGATCTCTTAGGCATTTTTGTGTTCCTCCATCAAATTAATAAACTTATCGAACAAATCCACGCTATACTGCTGACCCGATGCGCTCTCGGGGTGGAACTGCACACCGAAGGTGCTTTCCTTGAGGCTCTTCAGACCCTCGATCTCGCCATCGAGCACATCGACATGGGTAATCTCCAAGTCCGTATTTTCCAACGACTCGGGATCGACCGAGAAGCTGTGGCTCTGCGAAGTGATCGAGATCGTATCGGTCTCCAATGCGCGCACGGGGTGATTGATACCGCGATGCGGGTTCTTCATCTTCGCAACCTTCGCGCCGTAAGCCAAGGCGATGATCAAATGCCCCAAGCCAACGCCGAAGATCGGCAGACGACCCTTCAAAGCCTTCACCGTTGCGATGACCGACTCAGCATTGTGGGGATCACCCGGACCGCTCGACAGAAACAGACCGTCGGGACGGAACGCCATGATCTCCTCGACCGAGGCGTTATAGGGGACGACCGTAACATTGCAACCTCTTTGGTTCAAGCAACGGATGGTCGAATGTTTGATGCCGCAATCCAAAACCACCACATCGAAACGATGGTTGGGTGTACGCGAGAACCAACGCTTGCGACAGCTGACCTTCTCCAAAAGGTTCTGCGGAATCTCATACTCCACCAACTTGCGCATAGCCTCCTCGTGGGGCGTGGAGATGTCCGTCAGGATCACCTTCTGGCTGCCCTCATCGCGGATGATGCGGGTAAGCATACGGGTGTCGATGCCCGTGATGGCGGGCACACCCTGCTCCTCCAACACCTCGTTCAGCGTGCGCGTGTAACGGAAGTTCGACGGGGTGTCGTTGTAGTCGCGAACGATCAGACCGCCGATGGCGATGGTCTTCGTTTCGTAGTCCTCATCGGCCAAGCCGTAGTTACCGATCAACGGGTAGGTCATCACCACCATTTGATCCGTGTAGGCAGGATCGGAGATCATCTCCTGATAACCGACCACCGCCGTATTGAAAACGATCTGATTGATCGTCTCACGATCTGCTCCGAAACCATAGCCGCAGAACTCACGGCCGTTTTCGAGAACAATTTTTTTAGTGAATGGCTTCATATTGTGTTTGTATGTTACTTATTTCAGTTCTAATTTTTCGGATTTATAGGCAACTTCGCCCCCTGCCACGGTGAGCATCGTGCGCCCCTCGACCTTCCAGCCGGCAAACGGCGTGGCGCGCCCCTTCGACAAGAACTCTTCGGGGTCGATGGTGTAGGAATCGTTGAGGTCCATCACCGTGAAGTCAGCCACATCGCCCACCTCGATACCGCCTTCGATGCGGAACAGACGGCGGGGATTGAAGCAGAGCAAGTTCATGAGTTGCTCAAACGAGATCACGCCCTTCTTCACAAGATAGGTGTACAACAGCGGGAATGCCGTCTCGATGCCCACGATACCCATCAGACTGCCTGCCAAACCGCGGCTCTTTTCCTCGGCGGTGTGGGGTGCATGGTCGGTGGCGATCACCTCGATCGTGCCGTCTTGGATACCGTGCACCAAGGCTGCGTGATCCTCCTCGGAACGCAACGGAGGATTCATCTTGAAGCGACCTTCCTCTTGAAGATCGTTCTCCGTGAGGAGCAGGTAGTGCGGTGCAGTCTCGCAGCTCACACGCTCACCGCGTGCCTTCGCCTCGCGCACAAACTGCACACTCTCCTTGGTCGAGACATGGCAGACATGATATTGGCAATCGGCAGCCGCCGCCAACCGGATGTCGCGCTCCACCTCGCGCCACTCGCTCTCCGAGCAGATGCCTTTGTGTCCGTGATCCTTGCAATAGATTCCATCGTGAATATAACCGCCCTTCAAGAGTTCATCGACCTCGCAATGTGCCACCACGGGACGACCCGTCTTAGCCACACGGCGCATCGCCTCACCCATCAGCTCATCTTTCTGCACACCGCGACCATCGTCCGAGAAACCGATCACCTTGTCGGCAATCGATTGGAAATCGACTAATTCGCCTGCGCCCTTCTGCCCCATCGTGATGCAGCCGTAAGGGATCACATGGATCTTGGCATCGTGGCGGATGATCTCCAGCTGCTGTTCGAGCGTTTCGACCGAATCGGGAGCGGGGTTCAAGTTCGGCATGGCACACACCGTGGTATAACCGCCATGAGCGCAAGCCGCCGATCCCGTAGCGATGGTTTCCTTGCGCGGAGCACCCGGTTCGCGCAGGTGGACATGGACATCGACCAGACCCGGCAAAAGGCTCAGTCCCCGAAGATCGACCACACGATCGCCCTCTTGGGGCTCACAATCGGCTGCGATGTGTCCGTCTTGGACAACGATGCGCCCCAACTCGAATTTTCCGTTACGATAGACGCCGGCATTGGTATAAAAAGTCTTCATAATTCACGATATAAAAAAATAGGGCAACTGAAAACAGCTACCCTAAATAAGACAAAATCACCATAGAAAGAGGGAATGACGACCCAACGGCCACAAATTCAGGCACTGAAAAACTTCGGAAGAAGCTATGTCGAGTCTGTGATTCATCATTATTTATGGTGAGGTTTATATCCACTTGCAAAGGTAGGATTTTTCCCATAGTCCGCAAAACTTTTCTACGGTTTTTTCAATATTTAATCCATATTTCTGCACTTTCCTCCGAGGCGGGGCGCAGCGGCGGGGCGGTCGCGGGGCGCAGCGGGTGGTGAGCGTATCCCTAAAAATGAGTATTTTAAGCCGATTCGGTTCGCTTGTATTTGTATTCTGTCGGCATTCGATTATCTTTGTACCCGATTTAGAATTTAAAATTGTGATGGAAGAACAATCGATACTCATACCTTTGTTATTGACCCTCGGCGCAGGTCTTGCGACCGGCATCGGGTCTGCCATTGCGTTTTTTGCCCACCGCACCAACAAACGCCTCCTGTCGTTTTCGTTGGGTCTGTCGGGCGGCGTGATGGTCTATGTGTCGTTCGTGGAGCTGTTCCACGAAGCCGATGTGGCTTTGGGTTCGGTGTGGGGCGCGAAGATGGGTACGATCATCACCGTGTTGAGTTTCTTTGCAGGTATTCTCCTGATCGCCATTATCGACCGTCTTGTGCCTTCGTTTGAGAACCCCCACGAGGCGCACCGCATCGAGGAAATCGGCGAAATCGAACATCACAAAAAGAAAAAGAGCCAAGAACCGCGACTGATGCGCACGGGCGTGATGACCGCTCTGGCGATCGCCATCCACAACTTCCCCGAAGGCATCGCGACCTTCACTTCGGCGGTCAATGACACCACTTTGGGTGTGGCGATTGCCGTGGCGATTGCCATCCACAACATCCCCGAGGGTATTGCGGTGAGTGTGCCGATTTTCTATGCCACGGGCGACTCGAAGAAGGCGTTTTACATGTCCGTCATGTCGGGTTTGGCAGAGCCTGTGGGTGCTGTGCTGGCGTGTGCCGTGCTGATGCCCTTCATGTCTGCCACGCTCATGGGCTGCATCTTGGCGGCGGTGGCGGGAATCATGGTCTTCATCTCGATCGACGAGCTGTTGCCCGCGGCGCGCGAATACGGCGAGGCGCACATCTCGATCTACGGCGTGATCACCGGCATGGCGATCATGGCTGCCAGTCTGATTATGATGTCTTAAATCTCAAAATTTATCGCATTTTGGAATATTTGTTTTTGGTGCTCGGCTTGGTGCTGATTTTAGTCGGAGCGCATTTCCTGACCGAAGGATCTACGGTGGTGGCTGAGAAGCTCCATGTCCCCGAATTTATCATTGGTTTGACGATTATTGCGGTGGGCACTTCGGCCCCCGAACTGGTCGTTTCGGTGCTGTCGGCTCTAAAGGGCGAAAGCAGCGTAGCGATCGGTAACATCGTGGGTTCCAACACCTTCAATGTGTTTGTGATCGGCGGTATCTGCGCATTGATCGCCCCGCTGACCTTGACGCGGAGCAACATCCGCCGCGATATTCCGTTCGGCGTTGCTGCATCGTTGCTGCTGCTTTTGGCGACTTGCGACACCTATATTTTCGGGGCTCGGGAGAACACCATTAACCGCATCGACGGCATCGTGATGTTGGCTTGTTACATCGGTCTGATGATCTTCACGATCCGCCAAAGTCGCGGAGAGAAGCAGGCGGAGAGCGCGGGCGCAAAACGCAATATCTGGGTGGCAATCGTGATGATCGCCGCGGGCTTTGCGGGCTTGATTTTCGGCGGTGATCTCTTCCTTGCAAAGGCGATTCAGATCGCCCAAAATTTGGGTGTGAGCGAGTCGGTGATCGCCATCACTTTGGTGGCGGGCGGCACATCGCTTCCCGAGTTGGCTTCATCGGCGGTGTCGGTCTTTAAGGGGCACAGCGAGATGGCATTGGGCAATATCATCGGATCGAACATCGCCAACATCTTCCTCATCTTGGGCATCAGTTCCACGATCACCCCCTTGCAGATGGGCGGAATCACAATGACCGACATTCTGATGGTTTTATTGGGATCGGTACTGCTGTTTATAGCGGCGTTTTCATTCACCAAGCGGTCGTTGGATCGCGCGGAAGGTGCGATCTTCTTGGTGATCTACTTAGGTTATATTTGGATGCTGATCAATTAGTTAGCATCCTTCGTGCAATACAAAAGGCGAATCAATGTGATTCGCTTTTTTTCGTAAGGTATTTGTCCAAAAGTCGGGGTACGGCTTTGTCACCAAGTTCCGATTCGGGGCAGGAATTTTCTTGGGAAAGTACCGTAAAGTTTTCGACTTCCACGCGCCACACCACGGCATGGAGTAACTGGTGCGAAAGGCGGTGAGCAGCGAGTGCAACCGACCCGCGATAAACAAAGTCCTCACCGACCCATTCCCGAAATTCGGGCATGGCTTGCAACGCCTTAAAATCAACGGCAGAGGAGGTTTCCATAAGCGGAAATTCATACAATCCCTGCCAAATATCACCCTCGCCCCTGCGGTGGATCGCCACCCTATTCCCTGCTGTAAGATGAAGATAGTTGAACCACCTTTCGCGCACCTTGGTCTTGCCCTGCTTGACGGGGCGCGACAAAGGATCGCCACTTGCAAATGCCTGACAATGAACCATCAACGGGCATTCTCCGCAACGGGGCGCACGCGGGGTGCAGATCATCGCACCGAGGTCCATCATTGCCTGATTATACGCCGAGGGACGCACCCCTGCCATCGTGGCATCCGCCAAGGCTTGGAACTCGCGCCGTCCCGCCGTGGTGTCGATCGGCGTGGGGACATCGTACAAGCGGGAGAGCACGCGGTAGACATTGCCATCTACCGCCGCGCACGGCAGATCATACGCCGCCGAAGCAATCGCCGCCGCCGTGTAATCGCCAACGCCCTTTAGCGAGCGAATCTTGTCGTAAGTCTTGGGGAACACCCCTCCGAACTCGCTAACGATCTGTTGCGCAGCCGTGTGGAGGTTTCGCGCACGGCTGTAATAGCCCAAGCCCTGCCACAATTTGAGGACCTCATCCTCCGATGCCGCCGCCAAAAGTTCGACCTTGGGGAAGCGTTCCGCGAAGCGCAGATAGTACGCCGTACCCTGCTCCACGCGGGTCTGCTGGAGGATGATCTCGGAGAGCCA
>SAMEA104404097__coassemble_171_pt1 | contig 67657 bp, 51 predicted proteins | sample SAMEA104404097__metabat2_high_PE_016 | metagenome-assembled genome bin SAMEA104404097 (sample SAMEA104404097) | Balaenoptera acutorostrata | reverse complement strand
AGGAATGATGAACAAAAATAGTGTTTTTTAAAGATTTTTAGTACCTTTGTGCGATAAAATATTTCCTTATGCAAAAACTGCGCAATATTGCAATTATTGCCCACGTGGATCACGGTAAGACCACGATTGTAGACAAAATGATTTTGGCAGGTCATATCCTGCGCGATAATTCGAAACCCGCCGACGGTTTGATCCTTGATAACAACGACCTCGAGAGAGAGCGCGGTATCACGATCTTGTCGAAGAATGTTTCGGTTATCTACAAAGATTATAAGATCAATATTATAGACACCCCGGGTCACGCCGACTTCGGTGGTGAGGTTGAGCGTGTGCTCAATATGTGCGACGGCGTTATCCTTTTGGTCGATGCGTTCGAGGGTACGATGCCACAGACGCGCTTCGTTCTGGAGAAGGCTTTGAAGTTGGGCAAGAAGCCCATCGTGGTCGTCAATAAGGTCGATAAGGCAAACTGCCGTCCCGAGGTGGTTAATGAGCAGGTCTTCGATCTGATGTTCTCGTTGAACGCCACCGAGGAGCAGCTCGACTACAAAACGATCTACGGCTCGGCAAAGCAGGGCTGGATGTCGCACAAGTGGAACGAGCCGACGGATTCGATCCTACCCTTGCTCGACACGATCATCGACGAGATTCCCGAACCCGCCATTGTGGAGGGTACACCTCAGATGCTGATCACCTCGTTGGAGTATTCGAACTACACGGGTCGTATCGCAGTGGGTAAGGTTACGCGCGGCGAGTTGCGTGCCGGACAGAATGTTACCCTCGCCAAGCGCGATGGTAAGACCATGGTCAAGACCAAGATCAAGGATCTGATGATCTTCGAGGGCTTGGGCAAGAAGAAGACCGATGTCGTTCCCTGCGGTGAGATCTGCGCCATCATGGGTATCGAGGGCTTCGAGATCGGCGATACGATCTGCGACTATGAAAATCCCGAACCCCTGCCCCCGATTGATATTGACGAGCCCACGATGTCGATGTTGTTCACGATCAACAACTCGCCGTTCTTCGGTAAGGACGGCAAGTATGTTACTTCGCGCCACATCAAGGAGCGTTTGGATCGCGAGTTGGAGAAGAACTTGGCACTGCGTGTCACTCCCGGCCCTTCGGCTGATAGTTTCAATGTCTTCGGTCGCGGTGTCCTCCACTTGTCGGTTCTGATCGAGACCATGCGCCGTGAGGGTTACGAGTTGCAGGTCGGTCAGCCCCGCGTGATTGTCAAGGAGATTGACGGCAAGAAATGCGAGCCGATTGAGGAGATGACGGTCGATTGCCCCGAGGAGCATTCGGGTACGGTGATCGAGTTGGCAACCAAGCGCAAGGCAACCCTTACGAATATGGAGACCAACGGCGAGCGCGTGCGTTTGGAGTTTTCGATTCCTTCGCGCGGTATCATCGGCTTGCGTTCCAACATGCTGACTGCTACGGCGGGTGAGGCAATTATGACCCACCGTCTGAAGGACTTCGAGCCGTGGGTTGGCGAGATCGAGAAGAGAACCAATGGTTCGATCATCTCGGGCGAGACGGGTACGGCATTTGCCTACTCGATCGACAAGTTGCAGGATCGCGGTCGTTTCTTCATCAACCCGATGGATCAGGTTTACGAGGGACAGGTTGTCGGCGAGCACACCCGCCAAAACGACATCACGGTGAATGTCACCAAGTCGAAGCAGCTCACGAATATGCGTGCTTCGGGTTCGGATGACAAGGCGGTGATCGTTCCCCCGAAGGTATTTACTTTGGAGGAGGCTTTGGAATACATCAAGGAAGATGAATATGTAGAGGTTACGCCCCACTCGATGCGTCTGCGCAAGATCTTGTTGCACGAGGTTGATCGCAAGCGCGCTTCAAAGTAATCGCACACCTATATTATAATTGAAGGCTTTGATCCCTTTTGCGAGGGTCGAAGCCTTCTTTATTTTCGGAGAGTTGCGTAAGAAAGGATGTGCCAAGTGATGGCGACCGCCAAAAGAAAAAGCACAAGCCCGATCCATGGCTCAACGACAAACACAATGCAGTAGAGCATGGTGAGCCACAAGAGTCCCACGGAGCAGATCTTGCCCCGAAGCGGGATGGCGCGGTGTAAGCGGAAATTGCAGATATAAGCACCAAGATGCCGGCGGGAAAGGAGCCAATGATAGAGGCGCGGCGAAGATCGCGTCCAGAGCCAAGCCGTGAGGAGCAGCAAGGGCGTGGTCGGGATGAGCGGCAGGAAGACTCCAGCTATCCCGACACCAAGCGACACACCGCCCAAGATGATCCAAAGTACTTTCATGGTGCAAAAATAAGATACTCGCTGATATTTCAAAACAAGGATCATGCAAAAATATTTCGGCGAAATGCTGTGTACTTCGAGAATTTTGGTTAAATTTGTAGGATAGAACCAACAAAATTCCTCTGAAAATGAAAAAAATAGGTATCGCTTGCGACCATGCAGGCTACGAAATGAAAGAATTTCTGGTCGGCTACTTGGCTGCCAAAGGTTACGAAGTAATGGATTTCGGTTGCGACTCGCCCGAGAGCGTGGACTATCCCGACTTCGGTCATCAATTGGGTGACGCCATCGACAACGGCGAATTAGAGATCGGTGTCGGCTTGTGCGGTTCGGGCGAAGGTATGTCCATGACACTCAACCACCACGAGAAAGTCCGCGCAGGTCTGTGCTGGAACACCGAGGTTGCCACTTTGATCCGTCAGCACAACAACGCCAACATCATCGTGTTCCCCGCGCGTTTCATCTCCAACGACGAGGCGGTTGCAATGCTCGAAAAGTTCTTCGAGACTCCGTTTGAGGGTGGTCGCCACGAGCGCCGTGTAGCGAAGATTCCCGTGAAGAAATAGTTTTTCGCGCAATAAATCAAAAAGCCGTTGATATAAATCAACGGCTTTACTATTATAAGGTATAAATGTAAGGTGAAATATCTTTGAGCGTTCCCGCACAGTCGTGTCCCGCAAACAATCCGAAGACCGCCGAACCGCTGCCCGACATCGAAGCATAGACCGCGCCCCGATCCAACAAGAGCTGCTTGACCGAGGCAATCGCGGGATGCGCCGCCAAGACATGTTCCTCAAAATCATTGGTTACGACCCCCTGCCACTCGCTGACGGGACGGCGCAAGCGCTCGCTCAACACCTCCACGGGTACACGCGGATGCACACCCGAATACGCCTCGCGCGTTGAAACGCCCTCATCGGGTTTGATCAATACAAGGGTCATTCCCCGCAAGTCTATGTCGAAAGGCTGCATCACCTCACCACGACCCGTGCAGAGTTGCGGAGTGTTGCGCACAAAAAATGCCGTATCGCTTCCCAATGCCGCGGCGCAGTCAATCAACTCATTTTCGGCAAGTTGCAACTCAAATAACGAGTTCAAGGCCAAGATCACCATTGTGGCATCGGATGATCCTCCGCCCAACCCCGCACCAAACGGCACGCGCTTATCCAAGCGAATCCGCACGCCATCCACGCCGTAGCGATCGTGCATCAGACGAAATGCCTTGAGGCAGATATTATCCTCCGCTGGGCAATCAACGGCGATTCCCTCGGCGACAAACTCCACGCCGTGGGCATCGGTGCGCTCCACATCGACAATATCGTACAGCCCCAGAACGGGGAACATCACAGTTTCCAAATCGTGGAATCCATCCTCGCGACGGCGCAGAATATCCAGTCCGAGGTTGATTTTGCAGTTGGCTTTCAGGATCATAATATAAAGTGTATTTCAGATCAAAGATACTCATTTTTTTCGGTTCTCCGCCCTCAATCCGAAGAAATTTCCGACAAAAGGAGCGGAGGATCCGCCGAAAATGCGTAATTTTGTAAGCGCACGATGCACGGCATCGGATCGTAAAAACAGAGCAGAAATGAACACACCGCAAGATCAATTCCGCACCCCGATGGAGCGGATCAACCTCAAACATAAGATCGACTACAAATCGCATATCCTCGCACTTGGTTCGTGCTTTACGGAGCATATTTCCAAGGAGTTGGAGGAGCGCAAATTTCACATAGCGACACTTCCTTCGGGCATTCTTTTCAATCCGATGTCGATCGCATCGCACCTTTATATGTATGCCACGAACCGCCATTTTGGCGAGGATGCCTTGCTCCACGACAAGGATCATTGGTTCAGTTATTCGTTCCACAGCGACTTTTCGGGGCGCACAGCCGATGAATGTTTGGAACGCATAAACGAGGCAGTATTGCGCGGTTCGCAGGCTTTGGAAGAGGCTGATACCCTGCTGCTTACATGGGGAACGGCATGGGTTTACCGCCGTGCCGGGTGCGAGGTTGCCAATTGCCACAAGCAACCCGCATCGGAGTTTGAGCGCGTGCGCCAAAGTGTGGAGTGGATCGTGAAGGGCTATTCGCAACTGATCGAAAAGGTTGTCCCCGAAAAAAACATCATTTTAACCATCAGCCCCGTCCGCCATCTGGGCGATGGTTTGGTCGAAAATTCGCTGTCGAAAGCCACCTTGCGCTTGGCGGCGGCTGAGCTCGCAGAGAAGTTCGCTAAGGTGGAGTATTTCCCTGCCTATGAACTGCTTATGGATGATCTGAGGGACTACCGCTTCTATGCCGATGATATGGTACACCCCTCCACGCGGGCGATCAAATATGTTTGGCAACACTTTGCCGATGCCGTTCTCTCGCCCGAAACTCAAAAGCGGGTACGCATGGTCGAAAAGGTGATGGACATCGTGCGCCACCGCCCGCGCGATCCGCAAAGCGAAGCCCATCGTGCCCTTCTCAAACGCACCCTCCAAGAGATGGATCGCCTGCAAGAGATCGATTTTGAGCGAGAAAGAACGGTATTTCTTAAATCTCTCGAAATAATTTAGTAAATTTGCCAAGATTTAGAGTACCTGTTTATGAAATTTAGAATTTTCCTCGCCGCAGCCGCACTTTTGTTCGCCCCGCGCGCCTTTGCCGAGCATCCGCGCTTGGTGATCAACATCGTTGTAGGTTCGATGCGTGCCGAGGATTTGGATCGCTATAAGCCCAACTTTGAAGCGGGCGGTTTGCAACGCCTTATGCTCGATGGCACTTACTACCCCAACAGCCACTACAATTACCATTTGACGACAACGCCCGTGTCTTTGGCGACCCTTTCCACGGGAGCAATGCCTTCGACCCACGGCATCATCGGCAATCACTGGGTGGATTATACAACCAACGAATTTATAACACTCATCGATGAGAAAGATCCCAAAACCGACCACATCATCGCGCCCACTTTGTCGGAAGCGTTGATGCGCCACAATGCGGACAGCAAGTCCGTCACCATCGCCTGCGATGCCTCATCGGCATTTCTGATGTCGGGTCGCCGCGGGGGTGAAGTCTTTTGGATCGATGGAAATTGCGCTTGGCAATACCGCTCCTCGCGCGGACTTCCGATGCCCAAGTGGATCATCCGCCACAACAGCGACAAGATGACCGAAACCTACATCATGCCCAAGTGGACCACGGCGATCGACCACAAGAAATACATCAACCGCCGTTCGTTTGACATCGTTCTGTCGGACAACGCCACCAAGCGCCGCAAGGAGGAGATCAAGGGGCAGCAACGCTTGAAACTCGAGACCGACAGCGAGCGCCTGCGTTACACCCCGGCGGGCAACAGTGCTGTAATCGGATTGGCAAAACAAGCGCTGATTCAATACGATATGGGCTTGGATACAGCGCCCGACATACTCAACATTGTGTTGGATGCTTCGCGCTACATCACCGAGGCATACGGTCCCGAATCGATCGAGGTGGAGGATATGTACTACCGCTTGGATCAAGAGGTTGCGGAGCTTTTGAAGTTCATCAACTTGCAGATAAAAAGCAAAAATATCGTCATCACATTCACCTCGGCACACGGATCGAGCCCTTCGTATGATGTTTCTTCGGCAGATCGCAAACGATTCATCGCCCGCCAATTCGAAGTGATCGTAAACGGCTTCTTGAATGTGCGCTACGGCACGGGCGACTGGGTTGTGGGCTACGACAACAAGTGCCTGTGGCTCAACCACGACCTGATCTATAAACGCGGTTTGGGATTGGCGCAGGTGCAAAACGAGGTGGCAACCTTTGCCATGCAGTTCAGCGGTGTGTCGCACGCGCTGTCGGCTACGGCTATGCGCAACAGCTATTTCGGAAGCGGCTATGCGCAGAAGATGCAGAACAGTTTCTACCCCCAACGCTCGGGCGATGTGATGATTAACCTCATGCCCGAATGGATCGAGGAGAGCTACCGCACGGCTTCGAGCGCAGGTTCGATGTACGGCTACGACACGAATGTACCGCTGATTTTCTACGGCGACTTAGTACCCCGCGCCAAAGTCATGCGCCGCGTGGATCAGACCTCGGCAGCCCCCACCGTAGCACGGATCTTGGGCATCACCCCGCCGGCGGCATCGGAGGGCGAGATATTAGACGAAATGACTAATTTATAACGATTTAAAGGCGACACACACGCGCCAAGTAATACACACAAGCAATAAATTCAGAGGACTATGGACAAAATTCAAGACGAAATCATCGAAGAGTTTTCGGTGTTTGAGGATTGGTTGGATAAATACGATTATTTGATCGAACTTTCGGATTCGCTGCCTGCCATCGCGCCCGAGCACCGCACCGACACCTATAAGATTCACGGCTGTCAGTCGAGCGTATGGATCGATGCCAAGATGGAAGGCGACAAGATCCGCTTCAGCGCCGACAGCGATGCAATCATCACCAAGGGCATCATCGCCCTGCTGATCCGCGTGATGGACAACCGCACGCCGCAGGAGATCGTGGATATGGATCTTTATTTCATCGATGAGATCGGGCTCAGCTCCAACCTCTCGCCCACGCGCAGCAACGGACTTTCTGCCATGGTCAAGCAGATGAAAATCTACGCCTTGGCATTCTCTCAAAAAGCGGAATAAGACCCCGCACGACTAAAACAAAGCAAGAAATGACACCACAGGAAATTTTGCAAGTGGAGCAGGATATTATCCTCACACTCAAGAATATATACGACCCCGAAATCCCCGTAAACATCTACGACTTGGGCTTAATCTACGAGATCGACTACACGCCCGACGGCGTGGCAAACATACGCATGACTCTCACCGCCCCCAACTGTCCGATGGCAGATATGCTGGTGGAGGATGTCAATATACAGGTGGGCAAGGTTAAGGGCGTAAAGTCGGTGAATGTGATCCTCACTTTTGACCCCGTTTGGGACAAGAGCATGATGTCGGAGGAAGCGCTCATCGAGCTGAATATGATCTAAAAAAGCCGAAGGGAGATGATGGACAACGAAACTCGCGAGAGGATGGTACACCGGCTTCAGGCAGGAGCTTCGCGCTATGCGTGCAGCGGCTACCTCTTGACGCTCAATTCGTTGTACCGATATGATCTGTTCCTCAAACTGATCTTCGATCGCTTGGAGCGGAAGATTGCTTTGGTCGAGCAACTCTACGAGGAATCGTTGCAGAATTGGAATCAGACCTTCTATCTGCTTTACTTCCGCACCTTAGGAGACAGCAGCAACCAACAGAACTATTTGGAGTTGGCACGAAGAGTGCCCTACAAGATCGTGCTGCGCGAGAGGCGTACTCCCCTCGCTGTCGAGGCGATGCTTTTGGGCGCATCGGGGTTGTTAGATTTCTACGAAGATGACGACTACACCTCGAAACTCCGCTTCACCTACGCACATTTGGCGGCAAAGTATGAGATCGAACCTTTAGACCCATACGCGTGGAAGTTGGCGACCATCCGCCCCGTAAACCATCCCGTGTTGCGTTTGGCGGAAGCTGCGGCATTCTTTCTCCAAGATGAGTTTATGATCGACCGCATCATGCAATGCCGCACGGAAGAAGATGTGCGTAAGTTGTTCCGTATAGAAGCACCCGAATATTGGCGCACGCACTTTGTGCCGGGATCTGCCACGGATTTCATGCCTAAGTGCATCGGCAAATCCAAAGCCGACATCATCGGCATCAACTTGGTGTCGATCCTGCAATTCGCCTATGGCAGTTACATGAAGAAAGACTACTTGAGAGACAGCGCGTTGGAACTCTTGGAACACATCCCTGCCGAGGACAATCGCTACATCCGCGCATGGTATAATGCCGGCGGAATCAAGGCAAAAACCGCCTTCGAATCGCAGGCACTCTTGCAGTTGGCAACCAAATACTGCGCCGAAAAACGATGCGAGGAATGCCCCGTAGGAAAAAGGATCTTAAAAAGCATCGATAAAAATTGCTAAATCGCAAAAAATGATTACTTTTGTAGGATTTAGCACCGATTTTAAAATCGAAGAAAATACAAAATAAAAGAATATGGATATAGTTGCAAGTTTGATCAAGGCCGTTTTCGGATCAAAAGCCGACAAGGACCGCAAACAGATTGAACCTTACATTGTGAAGATCAAAGCGATCTACCCTTCGATCTCCGCCCTCACGAACGATGAGTTGCGTGAGCACAGCGAAGCACTGAAGAAGAAGATCGCCGATTACATCGCTGCCGATGAGAAGCACATCGTCGAGCAGAAAGAAATCTTGGAGAAGCCCGAGACGCAACTCGAGGATAAGGAGAAGATCTCGAAAGATATTGACCAGACCGTCAAGAAGATCGACGAAAAGATCGAGGTGGTTTTGGATGAGATCCTGCCCGAGGCTTTTGCCATTATGAAAGATACGGCACGCCGTTTTGCCGAGAACGAGGAGGTGGTCGTTACTGCCAACGACTTCGACCGCACTTTGGCTGCCACCAAAGATTTCGTCCGCATCGAAGGCGACAAAGCCATCTACGCCAACCATTGGGTAGCCGGCGGTAACGAGATCAAGTGGGACATGGTTCACTACGATGTCCAGCTGTTCGGTGGCGTTGTCCTGCACAAGGGCAAGATCGCCGAGATGGCAACGGGTGAAGGCAAGACCTTGGTCGCAACGCTGCCCGTATTCTTGAACGCATTGGCAAAGAAGGGCGTACACATCGTGACGGTCAACAACTACTTGGCACAGCGTGACTCGGAGTGGATGGGCCCGATGTATGAGTTCCACGGCTTGTCGGTGGCTTGCATCGACAACACCCGCCCCAATTCGGAGGAGCGCCGCAGAGCTTACAACGCCGACATTACCTTCGGTACGAACAACGAGTACGGCTTCGACTACCTGCGCGACAACATGTGCTCATCGCCCAAGGATTTGGTGCAGCGCAAGCACCACTTCGCCATTGTCGATGAGGTAGACTCGGTGTTGATCGATGATGCGCGTACGCCGTTGATCATTTCGGGACCCGTTCCCAAGGGCGACGATCAGCTCTTCGAGCAGTATCGCCCCGCGATCGAGCACCTCTATAATTTGCAGAAGAACTTGGTGACTTCGTTGCTTTCGGAGTCGCGCCAACTCATCGCCGACGGCAAGTCGGAGGAAGGCGGTATCAAGTTATTCCGCACCCACAAGGGTCTTCCCAAGTATAAGCCGCTGATCAAATATCTGTCGGAGACGGGTGTCAAGGCTTTGATGCAGAAGACCGAGAACACCTATATGCAGGACAACAACCGCCGTATGCCCGAAATCACGGATGATCTGTATTTCGTGATCGATGAGAAGGTCAATTCGATCGAATTGACGGATAAGGGGCACGAGGCGTTGTCGAAATACTTCAACGAGGATAAGTTTTTTGTGCTGCCCGACATCGGTGCCGAGATCGCCGAGTTGGAGAAGTCGGAGTTGAGCGATGAGGAGCGCGCACAGAAGCGCGATGCCGTGATCAACGACTACTCGATCAAGACGGAGCGAGTCCACACGGTGAATCAGTTGCTCAAGGCATACGCCATGTTTGAAAAGGATGTCGAATATGTGGTGATGGACAACAAGGTGAAGATCGTCGATGAACAGACGGGTCGTATCTTGGAGGGTCGCCGCTATTCGGACGGTCTGCACCAAGCCATCGAGGCCAAGGAAGGTGTGAAGGTTGAGGCGGCAACGCAAACTTTCGCTACGATCACCTTGCAGAACTACTTCCGTATGTACCACAAGTTGGGCGGTATGACCGGTACGGCAGAGACCGAGGCATCGGAGTTCTGGAGCATCTACAAGTTGGATGTGGTCGTGATCCCCACCAACCGTCCCATCTTGCGCGATGACCGCCAAGACTTGATCTATAAAACCAAACGCGAGAAATATAATGCCGTGATCGAGGAGATCGTTCGCTTGGTTGGCGAGGGTCGCCCCGTGTTGGTCGGTACGACTTCGGTCGAAATCTCGGAGTTGCTCTCCAAGATGTTAAAGTTGCGCGGTATTCAGCACAATGTGTTGAACGCCAAGCAGCACCAGATGGAGGCACAGGTTGTGTCGGCAGCAGGTCGCGCCGGACAGGTTACGATCGCTACCAACATGGCAGGTCGTGGTACCGATATTAAGCTCACGCCCGAGGTTAAGGCAGCAGGCGGTTTGGCGATCATCGGTACGGAGCGACACGAGAGCCGCCGTGTAGACCGTCAGTTGCGAGGTCGTGCGGGTCGTCAGGGTGATCCGGGTTCTTCGCAGTTCTTCGTGTCGTTGGAGGATGACTTGATGCGTTTGTTCGGTTCGGGTCGAATCGCCACGATGATGGACAAGATGGGTCTGAAGGAGGGCGAGGTGATCCAAGCCAAGATGATGACCAAGGCGATCGAACGCGCACAGAAGAAGGTCGAGGAGAACAACTTCGGTATCCGTAAGCGTTTGTTGGAATACGATGATGTGATGAACTCGCAGCGCGAGGTGATCTACACCCGCCGCCGTCACGCTTTGTATGGTGAGCGCATCGAGATCGACTTGAATAATATTATGTACGACTTTGCCGACAACTTCGTGGAGGAGAATCGCGGCATCGAGTACGAGGACTTCCGCATCGAATTGATCCGTCAGATTGCCATCGAACCTACATTCGATGCAGCAGCCTACGAGAAGGCAAAGCCCGAGGAATTGACGGATTGGATCGTTAAGGATCTGAAGGCGACCTACCAGCGCCGCGCTAAGGCGGTTGCCGATTTGGTTCGTCCGGTCATGGAGAAAATCTATGCCGACAAGGCCGATCAGATGGAGTCGAGCATCTACTTCCCGCTCACCGACGGACACATGGGTTATAATGTGCCGGTTCAGTTGCAGAAATGCAAGGATTCGGACGGTGCCGAGATCTACAAGATCTTCTCGAAGATCGTGCTGTTCACCACCATCGATGATGCGTGGAGAGAGCATCTGCGCGAGATGGACGACCTGCGTCAGAGCGTTCAGAATGCCACCTACGAGCAGAAAGACCCGCTGTTGATCTATAAATTCGAGTCGTTCGGTTTGTTCTCGAAGATGCTTGTCAAGGTCAATCGCGAGGCATTGGCCATCTTGAACAAGGCATACATCCCCGTTCAGCAGCAGGATGCCGATGAGGTGAAGCGCCGTCAGGAGGCACAAGCCCGTCAGCGCCAGATGGAGGCAGCCCGTATGCAGGAATCGAGAATGCAGGCAGCAGCCAATGCCGGTGCAGGCGATCGCCAGAAGACGATGCCGATCCATGCAGACAAGAAGATCGGACGCAACGATCCCTGCCCCTGCGGTTCGGGTAAGAAATACAAGAACTGCCACGGTAAAGGTTTGTGCTAAACCTGCCGCAATGAAACGATAGCGAAGGGGAGGCAACGAAAAGAGCCTCCCTTTCTTTCTTAAAAAGACTTGCAAAATGGGTTACGAGGAAGAAAAACAGCGACAATTGGATGTACGCTATCTGAAGATGGCGGGCATTTGGGCAGAAAATTCCTACTGCGTTCGCCGCAAGGTCGGCGCGCTGATCGTGAAGGACAAGATGATCATCTCAGACGGCTATAACGGCACGCCCTCGGGATTCGAGAATGTGTGCGAGGATGAGGACGGCAACACCAAGGCGTATGTACTTCATGCCGAGGCCAATGCGATCACGAAGGTCGCCAAGTCGGCGAATAACTGCGATGGATCGACCCTCTATGTAACGACTTCTCCGTGCTTGGAATGCTCAAAACTAATCATCCAAGCGGGCATCAAGCGCGTGGTCTATTCCGAAGAGTATCGCCTGACGGAGGGGCTCGACCTCCTGCGCCGTGTGGGCATCGAATGCGTCCACTGCCCCATCTTGTAGCGACCCATTTTCTAATAGATACAAAAAAGGCTGATTTCCCATTGCAAGGAAGTCAGCCTTTTTAGTTGGTTCGGGTTGCGGACTACTCCACCACCAATTCATCGACAAACAAGAAGCCGACATAGCCGTGTCCGCCGTGCCATTCGGGGATCACGCGCTCCGATTTGGCGGTGATCTTCACAAAGCGCGCCTTGACGGGGGCAAAGCCGAGGTTGTGGGCGAAAACGCCATCACGATCCTCCTGCGTCATCGAGGGATATTCGGCTGAAGCCACCTCCTCGAAAGTCTTGCCGTCGGCAGAAACAGCCACAGCCATACCGCGGGCATCGAAGATCCAATCGCCCTTAACGACACAAGTCGTAAGCGATGCCCTGCTGATTTCGGTCTGCTCGCCAAGGTCGATTACTGCCTCAAGGTCATTGCCGTAGAAGCCCAACCAACGCCCCGTCTTGTAGTTGGTGTTGCCGTGCAAGCCATCGACCAAAGTAGCCTTGCCGCCGAATGCGTATTGGCTGTTGATGGGTTGAAGCATCGTGATCGGCTTCAAGCTCGCCTTGTTGAAGGTAAAGGTGTCTTCGAAGATGCGACTGCGAACACCCGCGCGAAAAGCCGCAGCCTTGAGGGTTGCCGATTCGGTGATCGTCAAAGGCTCGGTGTAGAGCGCCGATGCTTCGGTGGGGTCTGTACCGTCCAAAGTGTAGCGGATCTCCGCCTCGCCAATGGTCGAGAGTTCAACCTTCAACGAGCGTGTGGCGGGATCGGGCGTAAATTCAGCGGTAACATCTTGAATATGAGTAGCATAATTCAATCCGTAGCGATCATAGATTGCCAATTGATGGGGGATTCGCTTCAAGAACTCCTTGTAGTTCTTCGCCTCGGGCTGACACCATTGCACCTCCGACAGAGCCGCCATACGCGGCAACGCCATATACAAAACCTGCGCGAACGAAGGCATATACTCCGTCCAAATATTCGCCTGCGTGCCGAGGATGAACTTGCGCTCCTCCGCATTCAAACGCGAGTCGATCGGCTCGAACGAATAGACGCGCTCCACGGGCAGATAACCGCCGATGGCGATCGGCTCATTGTCCACATCATCCGACTGATAGTAGTCGAAATAGAGGTGCGAAGTCGGGGTCATGATCGCCTTGTGGTGCATGCGCGCCGCCTGCGTACCTGCCGCAGCCGAACGCCAAGCCATCACCGTGGCGTTGGGCGCAAGACCGCCCTCGAGGATCTCATCCCAACCGATCATCTGGCGACCATAGGCATTGAGGAACTGCTCGATCTCGGAGATCAGATAACTCTGCAAGCGCTGTTCGCGGGTGTGGTGTTGGTCGGAAACCAAGCCCAAAAGGCGCATCTTCGTTTGGCATTTCGGGCATTTCTCCCAACGGGTCTTCGGGCACTCATCGCCTCCCAAGTGGATGTACTCCGAGGGGAAAAGCTCCATCACCTCCGTCAAAATGTCCTTCAAAAAGGGAATCACGGCAGGATTACCGGCGCAAAGCACATCATCCGACACACCCCACATCGTCCACACCGAGTAAGGGGCGCCCGTGCAGCCCAATTCGGGATAAGCCGCCAATGCGCCGAGCATGTGCCCCGGCATATCGATCTCGGGAATGATCGTGATGTAACGCTCGGCAGCGTATGCCACGATGTCGCGGATCTCATCCTGCGTGTAAAATCCGCCGTGCGGAATGCCGTCATATTTACCCGTGTTATGACCGATGACGGTCTCGGGGCGGTGCGATCCGACCTCCGTAAGACGCGGATATTTCTTGATCTCGATGCGCCAACCCTGATCATCGGTCAAGTGCCAATGCAGGCGGTTGATGTTATGCAGTGCCAAAAGATCGATGAAGGTTTTCACCGAATCGGCGGGGATAAAGTGACGGCTCACATCGAGCATCACACCACGATAGCCGAAGCGCGGTTCATCGGCGATAGTCGCCTCGGGCATCGTAACGCGCCCGCCATCGACCAAAGGCAGCGACTTGCGCAGGGTCTGAATGCCATAGAACACACCCGCGGGCGATGCGCCCGAGATCACCACCCCCTCCTTGGCAACCTGCATCGTGTAGGCTTCGGGGTTCTCACTCTCCAAACCAAGTTCCAAACGGATGACGGGTTCACCCTCGCCCACAGCGAGTTTATGCCCCGTATGCTCCTCGACAAATTGTTGCAGGAAACGCGCATTGCGTTCCATGGCGGCGTTGTCCTTCGGATAGGAAATCGAAGCACCATCCTTCAAAGCAAAGCCCTCGCCCGCGCCCTGCTCTACGGAGTTCGGAAGGGGAATGACGGCATAATCAGCCCTATGCTCCGCACCGCACGACACCATGAGTGCCGCCAACGATGCAGCAGCAAAATAACGATAGAATCTATTCATAATCTATTATTTATAAGTTTTACGGATGTGATTAAAGCGAAGATCGAGTTTCTCCCCCTTGCGGATCTCGGGCGAGGAGATACGGATCGTTCGCTCCTCGTTGGGCAACAGATTGAAGAAGTTGTCCGAGAACCGCGCGCCTTGGATCGGGCACTCCACAAAGAGGTTCTTCGCCAATTTCGGAGAACGAAGCGTGAGGATGCACTCGCCATCACGGGTCTCTTGCCCGGCAACAATCTCCGCTTCGGGCAGATCCAAGTCCTTGGTTTTCGCAAAGAAATGCGTATCCTCAGAAATCGGCTTCGCGTTGTGAAGCAGACGCACCGACAAGAAAGTATGCGCGGGATCTTGCGCCCATTGCTCCAAGGATTCAGTATGCAACAGCTCCGAAACATTTGCCTGCGCCAAACAATCAATAAGTTGTTTACGGAAAACTTTGCCCTCGAAATCCATCAAACGGATTTCGAGTTGGAGGTTATCCTGCGCATGCAAAAGATCGGACAGCAACCAAAATTGCAGCTTATTGTCCTCCTCGAACACGCTGACGGCAAGGGGAGCGAAAGCCCGCTGTGCCTCATAGTGCAACGCCTTCCAATTGCCGTAATAGTCGATGCTCGACCACGAAACCACGGGCCAACTGTCGTTGAGCTGCCAATAGAGCGTCCCCATGCAATAGGGGCGGTTTCGGCGGTGGGCTTCGAAGCCGCGGCGCATGCCCTCACCCTGCATCACAAGACCCACATAAACGAAGTCTTCAAACGATTCGGGCACGCGGTAATCGCGCTGCATATATCTAAGGATCAAATCGTTGCCGATCGAACTCTTTTGATGGGCAGTCATCACCTCCGACTCCAACGCATATTGATCCTCCGATGCAAACGCTGCGATGGTTTTCATCTCGGGAAAGGCTTGGAAACCAAACTCGCTCATGAAGCGCGGGAGGTCGTGATCCAAACTTTCGAAGGGTTTCTGCCCGTACCACACGCCCCAATTGTGGCTGTCGCCCGTACCCCAAGTTGCGGGTCGCCCCCAGTTGGCAACCATCGGCGAGGAGTGCATATAGAAACGCTCGGGGTCGTACTGCGCCACGGCTTCGGGAAGCAATTGGCAGAAAATTTCATCGTAACCTTGCTTCATGTCGGCGAAAACTCCGGGCGAATATTTCCCGTTCCATCCCCAATACTTCAAGCCCTCGGCAATCTCGTTATTACCGCACCACAGCGCAAGCGACGGATGGTTGCGCAGGCGTTCGATGTTGTATTTTGCTTCGGCGCGCACCAACTCCTTAAACTCCGCATCGTGAGGATAAGTGGTGCAGGCAAACATGAAATCCTGCCAAACGAGGATGCCGTTTTCATCTGCCAAATCGTAGAACAGATCGCTCTCATAAGTGCCACCTCCCCACACGCGGATCATGTTCATGTTCGCCGCCTTGATGTCGGCAAACAGACGGCGGTAGCGGGCTTCGTCCACAGCGGGAAGCAGTGCATCTTGCGGGATGTAATTCGCCCCCTTGGCAAACATCGGGATGCCATTCACCTCAAAATAGAATGATTCGCCCTGCTCATCTTTTTCGGTCACCACGCGAAGGGTGCGCAGTCCGATCCGCTCTTGGCGGGCATCGACCACCTTGTCATTTTCGGCGATCAGCTCCGCCTTTATATTATATAGGTGTGGCTCGCCCCATCCGTTGGGCATCCACAATTGGGGATTCGCAATAGCAAGCGGAAGTTCCACGACCGACTCTCCCGCCGGCAGTTTTTCCGGGAAACTCATCTTGATTTCACCACCCGACGAGATCGGACACGAAAGGCGGATCGTAACGCCCTGCTCCTCCTGCGAGAAATTACGCACGCGAACGGCGCAACTCAATTTAGCGCGCTGCTTGGTTAGCGATTCTTGGCGTATATGCAGATCATCAATCCGCGCCACATCGCCCAACCTTAGGCTCACGGGTCGCCACACGCCCGCCGTCACCATGCGGATGCCCCAATCCCAGCCGTAACTGTAAGGGGCTTTGCGCGTATAGATGCTCAACTTTTCGGCGCGGTGGTCGTTGTCGGCGGGATAGTCAAACCCTGCCGCATTGCGCTTGGGCATCATCGCGTTGATCGGCGAACGGAAGACTATGCGAAGAGCATTTTCGCCTGCGTGAAGGTGGTTCTTGACATCCACGCGATAGCCCACAAACATATTCTCCGCCTCCAAAACCAAGGCATCATTTACATAAACCTCGGCATAGGTATCCAAGCCCTCAAAGACCAATTCGGCAGCATCGCGCTGAAGGTCTTTCTTCGACAGCGAGAACGCAGTACGGTATTCCCAATCGCGATCCTCGACCCATTGCACCTTTTCTTCGTTCATCCCATAGAACGGATCGGGCAATAATTTATGGCGCAACAGATCCTGCTGCACCGTGCCGGGTACAACAGCCGAAAGCCATTCTCCCTTGCCCGCTTGGCGGAACTGCCATCTTTGATTAATCGGCATAACCTTCTGAGCTTCAGTTCCAAATGCCACACAAGACCACATCACCATGAACAAGATTAAGAATTTACGCATCGCTACAATTGAATTAATTCGGTCAATTTAATCGTTTGGAAAGTCATGTGCGCCACCGAACTTTCGTACAAAATGCCGATGGTTTCCGCATCGACCATCGTCAGACAGGTGTAGCCCCAACCGCGGTCCTCGTCCAACATGATCTGAAATTCCTTGGGCCAAGTCAGACCTCCGTCCAAACTTGCCTTGACGGTGATGTCGTAACGCCCTTCCTCCGTGTCTGGATTCGAGAACAAAAGGATGTCGCGACCCAACACATTGTCCTCCGCCTTGACGCGCAGCAGGCTTGCCATGCAGACGGGTTCGCGCAAAGCCTTACGCGATGAAGGGTGCTCCTGCCAAGTCTTTCCGAAGTCGCGCGTGGTGCAAACTGCACGACTTCCTCCACGGTTATCGCGCATATTGAGCATCAGCACACCCGGCTCAATCTCAACAACTTGCGACTCAGTGGTGTTGGTGCGCGCATAGTTGTGCAAATACCAAGTCTCGCCTTGATTCATGCTGTACATGATGCCCGCGTTGGGCACTCGATCCTTGTCGATGAACTGAATCGGGAAGACCAAAGTGCCGTCATCCATCGAGATTCCGCGACCCGGACCTTGGAGCAGGAAGTACCATGAAGGCATCTTGACCTGCTCGGTAATGTTGATCGGATCGGACCAAGTTTTGCCGTCATCTTCGCTCTTCACGAGCATGAGTTGTGCGGTATGTTCGCTATCCATACCCTGACCGGAATGAAACCAAGCGCGTTGATTACCAATACCTTGAATCCACGCAGCCACGATCCAGACCGTACCCGTGGAGCGATCAACCAAGATGGCGGGATCGCCTACGCCGTTCTGTGCGCGGGGAAGTCCACTCTCTTCGCCAAACGACATCGGGATGCGCATTTTCTCCCACGAACGACCGCCGTTGGTACTGCGGCTCAAGCCGATCTCGACATACTCCTGCAAGTCCACGCTGTTGTTGTGGCGCACATCGTACACACCGAGCAGCGTGCCTTTGTTGGTCGTAACCAGACCGGGAATACGGAACGCCGCTACCCCATCATCGCCCGCATGACGAACGCCGACCGCCATGCGGTGCTTGATGTCCGCCTCGGTCAAAAGTTCAAACGCCTGCTCCTCGCCATCGATTACGATCGACTTGAGTTGCGCCTTGAACGAGGACTGAAGATCGGCACGCTGGCGCATCTTGACCGACACCCAAAAGAAATTGGTGCCGGGGAATAATTTCTGATCGGTTTCGAGGGTCAATTCATCCGCGGGGCGCTTCACATAGTCCTTGAGTGCCGAATAGGAAGAAATCGCCGAAAGGGTACGACCGGGGGTAAACGAAGTGAGGTACGACACGGGATACATGGCATCGCGCTCCGACGATTCGAGTTTCTTATGACCGCCGTAATAGAGTTTCACCGCCTCAATATCCTTGGTATCACCTTGCAAAGCGAGCGAAATCTTTTGCAGATATTCCTTGCCCGTTGCCTCCAAACGGATGTAAAACAGCGCATTATCTTGTCGCTCGATCAAGAAAGGCACTTGAGTCTCCCACACGCGGAGCTTTTCGGCAGCGCGCGCCGTGAGGAGCGAAGAAAGCACAAGGATCAAAAGTAGGGTCAGGGATTTTTTCATGGTGGTATAAATGATTTTACGCATTATTTCATTCAAAGGTACGATTTTTCTGCGGAATTTGGAAAACTCGCCGCAATTTTGACCCGCAAAATTTGCGATATGCAGGAAATCGGACTAAATTTGTAAGAACCTTAAAATTTCAGAAAACTATGGCAGACCGCATTGCACCTTCCCGAATCACCCATTTAGCACCCGATGAAGTTTTTGTTTTCGGAAGCAACCTCCACGGCATGCACGGTGGAGGAGCAGCCCGCTATGCTGTCGATCATTTCGGTGCAGTGTGGGGTCAAGGCGTTGGGTTTCAAGGACAAAGCTATGCCATTCCCACGATGCAGGGCGGCGTGGACACCATCCGACCCTATGTCGATGAATTTGTGGAATTTGCTCGAAGGACACCGCGTCTGAAGTTCCTCGTAACGGAGATCGGATGCGGCATAGCAGGCTTCAGCGTGCGCCAAATCGCCCCGCTGTTTCGCGATGCTTTGGCAGTGGGAAATATCTACTTACCCGAATCTTTTGTGAGGGTACTGCACAATCAATAACCCCGTAACGGACACAAAAAAAAGGACTGAGCCTCACACGGAAGTTCAGTCCTTTTTCAATATACAGTTCGGGTTACTTGACCTGCAAGTCGATGAAGCCGAAGACCTCGGTCGAGACCTCGCCCAACTGACCGCTCGCGGCATTCACGCCGTTCTGCACCTTGATGAAGTCGATGTACTTCAAGTCGATGGGCTGTTGGCGGTAATCCATCGCATTGGAGATCTTGAAGCCGTTACGCTGTCCCGAACCCGTTGCGGGATCATCCGATTCGATGTTGTCCGAGCCGTAGTTGTCGGCATAGCCCCATGCGTAAGCCTCATTATTCCAATAGCCCGTATTGGGATCATAGCGGTTGGCGGGCGAAAGGCGCGTACCACGGAGGGTGTAGCTGCTCTCGGCAATCCATGCGGGATAGTATGAGGGTTGCGGATGGAAATTGTTGTAGGGGACTTTGCCCTTCGCGCCCTCCGAGTCCGTCCACTCGACATCCATGCCTGCGCCTGCGGGACGGTAGTAAGTCACCGCATAGTCCTGCAAAGTGTCGGATTTGCCCGTCTCCGAACCGCGCAATTCGTACCACTCGTCATCGGGAAGTCCGTTGCCATTGACATCCTGCATGACCCATACGACACCCGCCTCGGAGCTGCCTGCAAAGGCATTGCCCATGATGGCGAAATCGTAGTCCGAACCGCTGTTCGCAATGCTGTGGTCGAAGCCCACGATGATATAACCGCCGAAACCGCCCAACGAGACGAAGGTAACATTACTGTTGGGATTACCTTTTCCGGCATCCAAACGACCTTTGGCGTATGCAATTGCGGCATCCATCGTGGTTTCTGCGCCCGTAAATCCGCCACCGCGCTCCTCGTTGATGAACTGACCGGGAGCAGCCGTGTAGTCGAACACTTCGGTTTGGTATCTATCGCTCGAAGCGGTTGCGGGGCGCATCACCTCTTGCTCCGATTTTGCAGGAACATTCACTATGATTTCATAGGGATAAGTCACATCTCCGCCATTTTCGTAGGATGCCGTCACCTCGATTGCCACGGTATAATCACCTCCGGCGGTGGGCGTAAAAACAAATTCCGAAGCGGTAGCATCCGCCACTTTTTCGCCGTTTACAGTCCAAGCAAAGCGCAGGTTTTCACCACCCGAGATGCGGGGACGAAGCAACAACGGGCGACCCACGAAGGTACTGCGCGAAGGGGTCGCGTGACCTGCGTACAAGCGATCGAACGACACGCTGAACGGCAATTCCTTAACCACATTTACCGCAACCTCGCGGACATCCTCACCCTCGGCATTCTCCGCTTCGACACGCACCGTGTAGGTCTTGACCTCATCGCGTTTGAAGGTGAACTGGGGTTCCTCGCTCACCTTTTCGCCATCAACAAACCACGCCATACGGAAGCCCTCGACATCGTTGTTTTTGACCTCCGGAGCGAACACATATTCCTGACCGCGCAGGAGGTTCAGACCGCCCTCGGGGATCGTGAGCGAAATGACGGGCGGACGCAAAGCGATGACCTCGACCAAGATTTCCTCCTCGGCTTTGGCGCGGGGAGTAACCACACGAAAGGTAAGATAGCATTCGCCCGATTCTTCAAAGATATGTTTGAGGGTCAATTCATTACCGACAGTTTCCCCGTCCAGAAGCCAAGTGTACTGCGCACCTTCTTCTTCCGAAGGAACACTTTCATCGAACTTCACGGAAGGCGTAATCTGCAACTCCTCGCCGACCTTTACGGCATAGCGGTTATCCTCAAACGAAATGACGGGCGGATTAACCTCCGACACTTCGACCGTAACCGATTCCGAAGCATTGCCCTGCTCCGCTTCGACACGCAGAACAACCTCGAACGAACCGACCTCGGAGAAAGTATAGCTGAGGGTCATCGCGTGACCGACCACCTCTTCATCGACATACCAAGTAAACGAAGCATCCTCGACATTTTTCAATTCGGGAGCAAACTCAAGTTCTGTTCCGACCTTGACGGAATAGCTGCTTTTCTCAAACGAGATCTCGGGGCGAGGGACGATGACCTCTTCGATCACATCGTCCTTGTTGCACGCCACAAAGCCGCAAACGAGCAAAAGCAAAAGACTGATTTTTCTAAGAATCATATTTTCAAACATTTAATTCATTCGGCGACAAAGGTACAAACTTCTCGCGAGATTCGGGGAAGTGTAAACCGCCAAAATTAGCTTATCTTTGTTCGAAAATGGATGCTCGGAAAATCATACACATCGACATGGATGCCTTCTATGCCTCGGTCGAACTGCGCGACAATCCTCGATTGCGGGGTTATCCGATTGCTGTCGGGCACGACTCGGAGCGCGGCGTAATTGCCACGGCGAGTTACGAAGCACGCACCTACGGGGTGCATTCTGCCCTGCCGGCGGTGGTTGCCAAAAGGCTTTGCCCGCAACTTATTTTCGTTGAGCCGAGGATGGAGGTATATAAGGCGGTTTCACAGCAGATTCGCACGATTTTTCACGACTATACCGATTTGGTCGAACCGCTTTCGTTGGATGAAGCCTTCTTGGATGTCACGCACCACCCTTCGGCTACAATCGTGGCGCAGGAGATCAAACAGCGGATTTGGGAGGAACTGCATCTGACGGCTTCGGCGGGCGTATCCGTAAATAAAATGTTGGCGAAGATCGCTTCGGATTATCAGAAGCCCAACGGATTGTTTGTCATTCCGCCCGACCGCATCGAGGATTTCATTGCGGATCTTCCCGTGGAAAAATTCTTCGGCGTGGGTGAGGTTACCGCCGAACGCATGCACCGCCTCGGCATCCGCACGGGGCGCGATCTTAGGCAATGGTCGGAGATCGATCTCATCCGCCAATTCGGCAAAATCGGGTCGCTCTACTACGGCTATGCGCGGGGCGTGGACACGCGCGAGGTGAATGCCAACCGCGTGCGCAAAACCTTGGGCGCAGAGCGGACATTCTCGACCGATATGGATGCGCCGAGCGAACTCAAGGAATCCCTCTCAGAGGTAACGAGCGAGGTATGGCGCAGGATGGAACGCCACGGATTCACGGGCAAGACCGTGGTGCTGAAACTCAAGTTTGACGATTTCCGGCAGATCACCCGATCGAAAACTTTGTATCAACCCGTGACGGATGTCGGGGAGCTGAACCGTGTTGCAGAGGAACTGCTGTCGGAGGTTGCTTTAGACGGACACAAGATCCGTCTGATGGGTTTATCGGTGGGCAATGCGCAAGATGCGGCGGGCGAATGGATTCAGTCTACATTGGATTTCGACCACGATATCAACGCAAAATAAACGGCAGGAAACTCACGCGAGAATTTCCTGCCGTTATTATTTGGATTTCAAAAGATTACTTACGGTAAATGCGCGCAGCAAATCCGCCTCCGGGAGCCATCTTGACCTTCAAAATTCGACCTACACCCACAGCGATCGTTTCGCGTTTATAGTCGGTTGCCTTGCGGTCGGCATTCACGCCATCGCGGAAAATCTCGGCTTCGAAATCGCCTTCACCCAAGAAAGAAAGATCGAGTTCAACATCGCGCGGTGTCCAGTTGGTCATGGCGCCTACATACCATTCTGCGCCCTTGCGGCGAGCCATGGCAACCCATTCGCCGACCTCTCCGCCAAGCGCCGAAGTCGCATCCCAAACCGTGGGAATGGCGGAGATAAACGCCGTACACTCCTCCTCGCGCATGTAGTTCGAGGGCGAATCGCAAAGCATCGTAATCGGTGATTCAAACACCACATAAGCGCCCAACTGATGGCAACGAGTGCCTTGACTCATAGGCTCTTGCACACAGGGATGGAAGCCCCAATAAGTGCCGTTGTCCATCGCCCCCTGCGTGTAATCCATAGCACCGGCAACCATACGGATAAAGGGGATCGTGACATCGTAACCGACCATGTCGAGGTCGCGCCCCGCCCACTTGAGCTGCTCCAAGCCGTACACACCTTCGTAGTTCAAGATGTTGGGATAGGTACGCATCAGACCCGCGGGTTTGTAGATTCCGTGCAGGTCGAGCACCATCTTATGGCGCGCACACACCTCGGCAGCCTCGCGCGTAAAGCGCACCATATCTTGGTCGTCGCGATCCAAGAAATCGATCTTGAAACCCTTCACACCCATCTTGGCGTAGTGCTCCACCACGCGCTCCATGTCGCGATGGAACGCCCAATAACCCGCCCAAAGGATGATGCCCACACCACGCTCATCGGCGTGACGGATCAGCATTTCAAGGTCGATCGCAGACACGACCTGCATCAGATCCGCCTTCTTATTGACCGCCCAACCTTCATCCAAAATCACATATTCGATGCCGTGATCAGCGGCGAAATCGATATAATATTTATAGGTATCGTTGTTCACGCCCGCGCGGAAATCCACGCCCGTCAGATTCCAATCGTTCCACCATTCCCAAGCCACTTTGCCGGGGCGGATCCAACTCCTGTCGTCAATACGCGAGGGCGAAGCCAACAAATAAACCAAATCATTATCAGCCAATTGCGTATCTTCTTCGCTCAAAGCGAACACGCGCCACGGGAAGCAATGCTTGCCCTCGACCTCGGCGATGTAGTCGTGACGGCGCACAACCAATTGTTGCAATTCGTTGTAACCGCCCTGCTTGGTTTCAGCGGGTTTCGGCGCATGCACACCACGCAACGAAGCACCCGCACCACCCAAAAGGTACAAACCCGGATAGTCGATCTGATCGGCTTCGGTAATGACCATCTTCTGCCCCTCGCCCAAATCGACCATGAGCGGGAGGAAGATCAATTGCGCGGGCTTCAGTTCGGAAAGTTTCGCGCGGGTATAGGTATTTTCAAACGAATTATAGAACTGCTCCTCGATCGTACCTTCCTTGCGGACATAGGGAACTAAAGACTCAAAATCTTCCGTAAAACGAATATCAATGGGTTCTTCTTCGACCTTGATCCGCCCCTCCAAATCGGTTTCGATACGGTAGGCTAAACCACTGTCGTAGAGGCGGAAAACAACCGATAAACGGTCGCGGAACGCCAAGCGCAGCTCATTGAAGTGATCGCGCACCTCGCTCTTTTTATACAAAGGTGAAGTCTCCATTTGATCGACCGATCGGCGCGAAGCACGGCGAAGACGGGGCTTCGCACCCAACACGCAATCAGTCAGTTGCAAACTCAGGGGCGATTCGGCGATAACTTCGCGACCCGAGAAACTCACCGAATAAGTGATTTGATCGCCGACCTCGATCGTAGCTTCGATCTTGCCGTTAGGCGACACCACGCGATAAAGGCGAGCCTCGGCGCACCACGCCACGAAGATGAGGCAAGCGGTTAAGAAGAAAAATTTGGTTTTCATAAGGATAAATGCTTTATGCAGTAGCAAAGATAATCAATTAAAAATGAAACTGAAAAACACAGCGAAATTTTGCGCTAAAGGACATCGTTTTTGCCCAATAATAACTATCTTTGTTCAAACGAAAAAACCGAAAACGATGAAAGAACTTTCGCTTGAGGAGCGCAAAGTGCTCCTCGAAAAATATACCGAAGCACCCTTCACGGGTCGCTACAACGACTTTTGGCAAGTGGGATCGTACCGCTGTCGTCAATGCGGAGCGGTGCTGTACCGATCGCAAGACAAATTCGATGCAGGATGCGGATGGCCCGCATTCGATGACGAGATAGAAGGTGCGGTGAAGCGCATTGCAGATGCTGACGGACGGCGTACCGAAATTGTCTGCGCCAAATGTGGCGGTCATTTGGGTCATGTATTTACAGGCGAGGGATTTACGCCCAAGAACCTGCGCCATTGCGTGAACTCCTTATCGCTCGATTTTGTCCCCGCCACGAAAGCAGTTGCTTACTTTGCGGGCGGATGCTTTTGGGGGATGGAGCATGCCTTTTCAAAGCGCAAAGGGGTCATAGAAGTTATCACGGGATTCATGGGTGGCGAAGTCGAGAATCCAACCTATAAGGAAGTATATCAAGACAATACGGGACACGCCGAAACCATCCGTGTAGAGTATGATCCAGCCAAAACCGACTACGAAACCCTCGCGCGTTTGTTCTTCGAGATGCACGATCCCACGCAGGTAGACGGACAAGGTCCCGACCTCGGCACGCGCTATCGTTCGGAGATCTTCTACACCTCAGAGGAGCAGAAAGCCATAGCCGAAAAATTGATTAAAATCCTCGAGGATAAGGGTTACATGATCACCACGGAGCTAACCCCCGCTTCGACCTTTTACCCCGCCGAGGACTATCATCAACATTACTATGATCGCATGGGTGGCACGCCCTATTGCCATGTCTATACCAAGCGTTTCTAAAACCTCTGATACGAAAAAGGGATGCAAATTCAAAGTTTTGCATCCCTTTCTTTTTTTTCCGGATAAAAAAAACTATCTTTATAGAAAAATTAACAACCATTAAGATGAATACACCCCTTTCGGGCTTGGATACCGCGCGCTTTGAAGCGATCCTTGACGGCAACAAAACCCACCTTTATAGCCTCCTCAGCCCCCGCGGAGCCGAGGTTTGTATCACAAATTACGGAGCAAAAATCGTGTCGCTGGTTGTCCCCGACCGCACGGGTGCGGGGGTCGATGTCGTTTTGGGACATCCCTCCATCGAAGACTATCTTCACTCCGAAGAACCCTACTTCGGTGCGATCTGCGGACGCTATGCCAACCGCATTGCCCACGGACGGTTTGAATTAGACGGCGTAGTCTACGACAAACTTGCCATCAACAACGGACCGAACTCCCTGCACGGCGGTCTGAAAGGATTCAATGCGGTGGTGTGGGATGTTGTGGAACACGACTCGGAACACATCGTTTTGCGCTATGTCTCGGCGGATGGCGAAGAAGGATTCCCCGGCGAATTGACCGTCACGATCACCTATCGACTGACGGCAGACAATGCCGTGGAGATTGACTACCACGCCACCACGACCCGCCCCACGGTCTTGAACCTCACGAACCACTCCTATTTCAATCTTTCGGGTGCGGGCGATCCATACATCGGCGACCACTCGCTGATGATCGATGCCGACACCTATCTTCCGACCGATGAAACGGCAATCCCTTACGGCGCACCCGCCCAAGTGGAAGGCACGCCGATGGATTTCCGCACACCCCACGCCGTTGGCGAGCGCATCAACGATGATTTTGAACAGCTCCGTTTCGGACGCGGCTACGACCACACCTATATATTAAATAAAGCGTGCGGAGAACTGAAACTCGCGGCGCGTTGCTCTTCGCCCAAGACGGGCATCGAGATGGAATGCTACACCACACAACCCGGTGTGCAGCTCTACACGGGCAACTGGATGACGGGCAGTTTCGCCGCAAAGGGTGGCAAGCACTACCCCATGCGTGCGGCTTTATGTCTTGAAACGCAACACTATCCCGACACCCCGAATCATCCCGAATACCCCTCTGCCGTGCTGCGCCCCGGGGAGGTATTCGCCCATAAAACGATTTTTAAATTCACAACAAACAAATAATTATGGAACAAAAAATCAGAGCCAAATTTGACGAATTATTTCATACCAAAGGAAGTGTCTACGCATCGCCCGGTCGCATCAACCTGATCGGCGAGCATACCGACTACAACGGCGGATTCGTATTCCCCGGTGCGGTCGATAAGGGCATCGTAGCCGAGATCTGCTCCAACGACACGGACAAGGTGCGTGCATACGCGTTGGACTTGGGCGAAAAGTCGGAGTTCGGGCTTCACGAAGAAGACGCACCCTCCGAAAGCTGGGCACGCTACATCTTCGGCGTATGTCGCGAGATCGAGAAGCGCGGCGGTAAGATCGGCGGATTCGACTGCGTATTTGCGGGCGATGTACCCCTCGGCGCAGGTATGTCATCGTCGGCAGCCTTGGAATCGACCTTTGCTTTTGCGCTCAATGACCTCTACAAGTTGGGCATCGACAAATTTGAATTGGCAAAGATCGGTCAGGCCACCGAGCACAACTACTGCGGTGTGATGTGCGGCATCATGGATCAGTTTGCATCGGTATTTGGCAAGGCGGGCAGTTTGATACGCTTGGACTGCCGTTCGATGGAGTACAAATATTTCCCATTCAACCCCGAGGGCTACAAGTTGGTGCTGTTGGATTCGGTCGTGAAGCATGAGTTGGCTTCATCGGCTTACAACAAACGCCGTGAATCGTGCGAGGCGGTGGTGAAAGCCATCCAAATGCGCCACCCCGAGGTGGAGTTCCTGCGCGATGCTTCGATGGAGATGTTGGCGGAGGTCAAAGCCGAGGTTTCGGCTGAGGACTACATGCGCGCCGAGTATGTCATCGAGGAGGTACAGCGTGTGTTGGATGTTTGCGCCGCTTTGGAAAAAGGCGACTACGAAACGGTCGGCGAGAAGATGTACGGCACACACCACGGCATGAGCAAGCTCTACGAGGTGAGCTGCGAGGAGTTGGATTTCCTGAACGCCATCGCCCGCAAGTGTGGCGTGACGGGTTCGCGCGTGATGGGCGGAGGATTCGGCGGTTGCACGATCAACTTGGTGAAGGATGAGTTGTACGACAACTTCGTTAAGACCGCCTTCGAGGAATACGCCGCAAAATTCGGACACGAGCCGAAGCTCTACAATGTGGTGATCAGCGACGGATCGCGCAAGTTGCACGACTAAACATTTCACCTGTAATAAAACTCCCGCCTTGCATAATGAGCAAGGCGGGAGTTTTTCGTGAGCACTGCTGTGCCCTATCGGCGGTATTTCTTGCCCCACTTGGGCGTGATGCCGATGAAGATCTCGAAGTTGATGCCGGGCATCGGGCGGGATAACACCGAGAGGTATTCCTCATCGAAGAGGTTGTTCACCGCACCCTTGAGCGAAATATCTGCCCATTTCAGCGGAAGGATTTTCTCCAACGAAAGGTTGTTCATGTAGTATCGCGGGAGGTTGCCCGTGAGGGTGATGTCGTTGCTCGACATGGTGTAGCGGCGGCTGTAATAGCACCACTTGTAGCCGAGCGACCATGTGCGGTATTGCAGGCGCGCCGAGACTGTGGCGGAGTATTCGGGGACATAGGGCAGCTGTTTGCCGATGGAGCGATCGGCGGGCGACATGGGTTCGCCCTCGTTGATCGAAGGTGTCCACGAAAAGGTGGAGTTCACGCCCAAATGCCAATCATCCGACAGCGCCGCATCGAAATCCAACGAACCCTCCACACCATAGGCATGCACCGATTTGATGTTGCGCGGCGAAAAGAAGCCCTTCATGGTGGGCAGCCATATAATCCAATCATCGATGTGCGAATCGAACCAAGTAACCGATCCGCTCAAGGCGTAAGTTTCCGATTTGCCCACGCCGAACGACAAGCCCGCATCGTAGGTCCAGCCTTTTTCTTTGCGCAGTTCGGGATTTCCGCCCGGCAGGAAATAAAGGTCGTTGAGGCTCGGGAAGCGGAAGTTGCGCGAAAAAGATGCCTTCGCCACAATGTTGCCCTTCTCCGACAACACGCCATCGACAAACAGCGCAGGGATCAGCGGAGCCCAATCTTCACCGTACATCTCTTGACGCACCACGAGCGACATACCGAAGCGCTCGATGGGCTTCCACTTCGCCGAAGCCGCCGCCGAAAGTTCCACGCGTCCCTTGTCGTAACCCACGATGGCGCGGTCGCCGTTCTGCTTGATGATGTTCTTATCGACACTCTCCACAAAGTGCTGATGCATCGACACATTTGCCGTAAACAGCCAACGCCGGTTGGGCGTAAATTCGCCATCGACCTTGGCAAAAATCGTGTTGATCTTGCTGCGCGAACGGGTCATCGGCACCAATTCACCGTTGCCCTTATCGCGCTTATAATCATAGCCGTTCCAAGTGTGGATGTAGCCTAATTTCGTACCGAATTTCCACCGTTTTCTGAGGTGATCCCACGACATCAAAGCGCGCAGGGTCTGTTCGCGTTGGCGATTCTCGAACGCCACATCGGCATAGTCGGTGGTGAGCAACGGCAGTTCGCGGTCGGAATTGATGTACCACGCATTCAGCCCGAAGCGGTCGCCGCGTCCCGTGTTGTAGTAGACCTCCTGCAAGATGTGCAGATCCTTGAACGCCGCACTCCGGTTGCGCTCCGTGGGGTAATAGGAGTCAATAATCTGATGATTTTCATCGTAAATATTGATCTTCTTATCACGGTTTTTATACTTGAAATTATTGGGCGAGGAGGAATAAACCACGCGGGTCGAAGCCTGCCAATGCGCATCGCCGTAGGTCAGGCGCAAGAACTCATCGAAGGTTTCAAACGAGCCGATACCTTGTATATATTGCAGACCGAAGCCCTCCTCCTCGGCGGGCGAAGTTGCCAACTTGACCAAACCGCCCAATCCGCCACCCGTTTCATTCACGGATGATGTGCCGTGCATGAGCGAAGCATCATCGATGAAATAAGAGGGGATCATCGAGAAGTCGGTCATGCCCAGCATAGGGTTGTTGATCTTCATATCGTTCCAAGTCACCTGTGTGTGCGAGGGAGAAGTTCCGCGAAAAGCGACCGTAGAAAGCGTGGCGCGACCGAAACTCTTGACGAAAATTGAGGAGTTATAGGTGAGAATATCCGCCATCGAAAGCGAAATATTCTCTTTCAACACCACCGAATCGAACTTAGTTTTCTGCACACCGATTTCCTTCATCGGACGATGCCCCACTACCGTTACCTCGCGGATGTTGAAATGACGGCGAGGACGATCGTCATCGGTCTGCGCCCAAAGCGAGGTTGGGAACACGAGAAGGAGGATATAGAGTAAAATTCGTTTCATCTTCTGAAAGTTTAACGCCAGCAAAACGCACCGGGGATCACGCCCACAAAGAACTTATCAATGAGTTGTCCGTCGGCAGAATATCGGTAAATACAGCCCTGCTGTTGATAGTCGATCGCATCGGCAATATAGACCTCGTCGTTCACGGGATTGACGGTCAATCCGTAATAGATCGTGTTCTGATATTCCAAGAACGGGCGGATCGGAATGCGATCGGAATCGACCGACATCGTCCAAATCGATTGGTTGATCCAATAGAGCCGGTCGCCCCGTCCGTTGAGCTGCACCTCGGAGGGCATATCGCCTTTCTTGAATTTGAATTTCTGCTCCACACGGAAGGTCTCTGCATCGATGCGGTACAAGGCGGGTGCTTCGTAGCCGTAGGGACTGCCCTCGTAACCGCCATCGGTAATCGTCCACAACTTGTTGTTTTTATCCAAAACAAGCGAAGTCGGCTGGATACCCACACGGAGTTCATCTACGACATTATCCGTCTGAGTATCAATCTTCAAAATGCGATTTTGGTATGACCAGCAATTGACATAGACATACTTGCCGTATTGCACCATCTGCTCGGTCGATCCGTTGCCCATCGACATTCCGGGACACTCGATGTAGCCCGTAATTTCATAGGTCGAAGGGTTCACGATGAAGATTCGGTTGTCCCAAATTTGGGTGATATACGCCTTTTCATCCGAAATGAAGTGCATATATCGCGGGGAGGTCAGGTTGGTGATTCGCCCCTTTTCCTTCATCGTATTGATGTCGATGGCAAAGACCACATGAGAGTTGTTCACGATGATCCATCCGGTGTTTTCACGGATCACCATCGACTGCGCGACATCGCCCAACTTAAACGAATTGGAACGGCGAAACAGCTCGTTTTCAACCCGTTGCGTAGAGGTGTCGTAGAACGAAAGCGAGGCATTGCCATATTGGAAGTTGCCCTCATTGGTGATAAACAGCCCATTGCCCAAGACATGCCCGCGAAGATCGGCGGATGCCCCCGGGGTCGTGATCGGCTCACGATCGGACAAATGGCTGTAATCGAATGTTTCCGACACGCCGTAATCCCAGTCCATACACGCGGTAAGACACAGACAAAGCGCGATTATCAAACCATAGAATCGTTTCATAATCAACTAAATAGAGGGGATACAGAAGAATGCACACGCTTAGGCGCACCCCTAACGATGCGCATAAAGTTCCGTAATCCCGCGGTTAAAATCCACATTGGGCAGGTCTTCTGACTCGTTCCTGCGTTGCGGTCTTCCCACCCCTGCGGGGCAGTGACCCAAGATAGGCAACGCATTGAAAATAAGGAACTCACAGCAGCGGGTACTGTTGCGGATTCACACCGCATTCCCTCTTTAGGTCGCACCTCCGAAGGGAGCGACACCCAAATCAACGACAAAATTAAGATTTTTTTTCGGATCTTGAACCCCTCTGTCGAGATTTTTGCGGCAAGTTTTCCAAAGTCGGAACAGCCCCGCCGATTGTTCAAAAACACGCAATCCGACAAAACGGAAAATCGTTCAAACGGATTGAATAGCACAATTCGGGGTATGGGAAATAATTAAGAACAAAGTGCTGATTTTGGACTTTGGATGCCCGAATATTTATCATTATTTTGAATAATTTTGTTTGAATCCTAAAACTACGATATATGAAACATTTTCACACGGCGGTCTTTTCGTTCATAGTTTTCTTGTTGGCGGGGTGCGACTACATCGAATACCACCCCTACGACTTAGACATCGATGGCGAGGAGCATATTCACGCCAAGAACATACCGCTGATCGAGGAGATCTGTCGCGGGAAGGACACCATCCGCTTCGCGATGATCAGCGACACACAACGCCACTACGATGAAACGGAGGATGCCGTAAATTCGATCAACGCGCGCGATGACATCGACTTTGTGATCAACGGCGGTGATGTTTCGGACTTTGGGCTGAAGCGCGAGTTTATGTGGATGCGCGACATCATGAACCGTCTCAAAGTGCCCTATGTGTGCTTGTTGGGCAACCACGATTGTCAAGGCACGGGCGAGGAGGTCTTCGAGCGGGTATTTGGTGTGGCGAATTTCTCGTTTGTAACGGGAAACATCCGCTTCGTGTGCCTCAATACCAACGCCATGGAGTACGACTATTCGCGCCCCGTGCCCGACTTTGAATTTTTGGAGCATGAGTTAGAGCATGTGCCCGAGGGCGTCACACGAACGATCTTCGCCATGCATGTGCGCCCCTACGAATTTCAGTTCAACAACAATGTGGCACGCGTGTTCGAATACTGCGTGCAACGCTTCCCCGAACCGCTGTTCTGCGTCTTCGGACACGAACATCGTTGGATTGCTTGGGACATTTTTGACGATGGACTGATGTACTACGGATGCCCCTGTATCGCCAGACGAAGTTATGTAATTTTCACCGTAACCCCTAACAATTACAGCTATGAAATGGTGGATTTTTAGTGCATTATGCGTGGTTGCATCGTTCATTGCTCTTGACGCAAAAGCATCTGTAAACGAGCCGTGGGAGGTGGATAGAGAATGGAGCATCTGCCCGCTGAGCCCCAAGCCGGAGATTCCGCTGCTCGATCAATCGAGCGACCCGAATGAAAACGCCGACGCCGTGAGACCGAATCGGCGCAAGTTGGATCGGCGCGAGCATCGCTACCGCACGGGTTGGGCGCGCATCATCCCCACCCATGTCAAGTGGCAATACGCCGGCGGTATGGGCTACATGTCGTTTGGCTGCGGTTGGGACTACGGCAAGAAAAGCCGTTGGGAAACCGACCTTTTCTTCGGATTCCTGCCCAAGAGCAAGGCTGACAAATTCTATCTGACAGCAACCCTCAAACAGAATTACATTCCGTGGAACATCGCCATCAAAGACCGCTTCTCGGTCGATCCGTTCTACTGCGGCATGTACATCAACACCATCTTCGGACGGCAATTTTGGGTGAAGCAACCCGACCGATTCCCGAAGAAATACTACACCTTCTCCACGAAGATGCACACCTATTTTTTTATAGGGCAACGCTTCACGGTGAACACCAACATCCGCAACGATTCGCGGATGAAGGGCGTAACTTTCTACTATGAGCTGAGCACCTGCGACCTTTATCTGTTCAGCGCCTTGGGCAACAAATACCTCAGCATGAAAGACATCATGGGGATCTCGTTCGGCATTAAGTTGCAATTGTTCTAAATAGTTTTCGTAAAGTAAAGGGTTTTTGGGACATCGCTCCGATATGGGGTGATGTCCTTTTTTGTGCGCTCCGCGTCCGATTTTGGCAGATGCGACTGACACTTTGTCAGTTTTCGGAGATTGGCACAAGGTTTGATCTATGGGAAAATCGTTAAACGAAATAAACTCAAAAAACAGATAGAACCATGAAAAACGGAAAAATCGGGGTAACAACGGAAAATATCTTCCCCGTGATTAAAAAATTCCTTTATTCGGATCACGAAATATTCTTGCGCGAATTGGTATCCAACGCAGTCGATGCCACCCAAAAGCTCAAAACACTCTCATCCAAAGGCGAGTTGAAGGGCGAGTTGGGCAACCTCAATGTGGAGATCAAAGCCGACAAAGAAGCCAAGACCCTCACCATCACCGATCACGGTATCGGCATGACCGCCGAGGAGGTCGATAAATACATCAACCAAATCGCATTCTCGGGCGCCGAGGAGTTCATGGCAAAATATAAGGATCAGGCGATCATCGGTCACTTCGGACTGGGATTCTACTCCTCGTTCATGGTCTCGGACAAGGTCGAGATCATCTCGCATTCGTACCAAGAGGGCGCAAAGACCGTGCGCTGGTCGTGCACCGGTACGCCCGAATTTGAGATGGAGGAAACCGACGAGGCACATAATCGCGGTACGGAGATCATTCTCCACTTGTCGGAAGACATGTTGGAGTATGGCGAGAAGGAGAAGATCGAGGGTCTGCTGCGCAAGTATTGCCGTTTTCTGCCCGTGCCCATCGTTTACGGCAAGGTGCAAGAGTGGAAGGACGGCAAATATGTCGATACCGACAAGGACAATGTGATCAACAATGTGGCTCCGTTGTGGACCGAGAAGCCCAACGAGATCACCGAAGAGCAGTATAAGACCTTCTACAAGGAGCTCTACCCCATCAGCGATGAGCCGCTGTTCTCGATCCACTTGAACATCGACTATCCGTTCCACTTGACGGGTATCCTCTACTTCCCGAAGATCCACAACAACTTCGAGATTCAGAAGAACAAGATCCAGCTCTACTGCAACCAAGTCTTCGTGACGGATCAGGTCGAAGGCATCGTTCCCGAATACCTCACCTTGCTGCACGGTGTGATCGATTCGCCCGATATTCCGTTGAATGTTTCGCGAAGCTACTTGCAGAGCGATCAGAATGTGAAGAAGATCTCGAACTACATCACCCGTAAGGTCGCTGACCGCCTTGCCGAGTTGTTCTCGACCATGCGACCCGACTACGAGTCGAAGTGGGATGATCTGAAGATCTTCATCCAATACGGAATCCTGACCGACGAAAAATTTGCCGAGAAAGCACCCAAGTTCATGCTCTGGAAGAATGTCGATGGCAAATACTTCACCACCGAGGAGTACACCGGGTTGGTCAAGGAAAATCAGACCGACAAAAACAAGAACATCATCTTCCTCTATGTCGATGATCCCGTCGAGAAGCATTCGTTCCTGCACGCCGCCAAGGAGAAAGGCTACGATGTGTTGGAGTTGGGCGGTCAGTTGGACAGCCACTACATCAACTGGTACGAATCAAAACACCAAGATGTGCGCTTCGTGCGTGTCGATAGCGATGTGATCGACAAGCTGATTCAAAAGGAAACGAACCTTAGTTTGGCACTTTCGTCGGAGCAGCAGGAGATCCTGCGCCCTGTATTTGAAAGCCAACTGCCGAAGGATGAGAAGATCCAATACAGCATCGCATTTGAGGCGATGACTCCCGATGAGGCTCCCGTGGTTATCACGCAGAACGAGTTCATGCGCCGTATGAAGGAGATGGCGAAGATGAGCGGTGGCGGTATGAGCCAATTCTATGGTCAGATGCCCGACAACTTCACCATTGCGGTGAACGGCAACCACCCGATCGTGGCGAAGATCTTAACTGATGCCGAGTCGGCTTACGGCGAGAAACTCAAGTCGATCAACAAACGCATCACGGCAGCCGTTGCCGAGGAGCAGCGCTTCGAGGAGGTTGTGAAGGACAAGAAGGAGGAGGATCTGACTTCGGAAGAGAAGACCATGCGCGAAGATCTGTCGAAGAAGGTGGTAACGCTTCGCGATGAACGCAGCGAGCGATTGAAGGAAATCGGCACCGAGAACCGCCTTGTGAAGCAAATCATCGACCTTGCCCTGCTGTCGAACGGCATGCTGAAAGGCAAGAATCTGTCGGACTTCATCGAGCGTTCAATCTCGCTGATTGAGAAATAAGCGGTCTGTCTACGATCAAAAAAGAGGTGATTCCTTTGCGGGGATCACCTCTTTTTCATTCAATTTTTGGAAGGCATTTGCCAATATCTTTGCTTGAAATAATTCATCAAATCGGAGCACCGATCGGCAAGGGGCGCAAGCAGCTTCTGCGGATCAAGCACCATGTATTTAGACGGATCTTTCAAACAACTGCGCCAAGTCTCCTCCATGGTTTGCGGGGATCGGACAAATGGTCCTGCAAGCAATTTCAGGTTGGCATCGGGGATGATGTGCAGATGAAGAAAATCATCCGCCTTGAGTATTTCCGTTCCTTTATTACGAATAATCTGCTCCGCCCACAGGGTTTGACGCATGAGTTGGTAAAAAGGATCTTGGAAATAAACGCTCCCTTTATATTCCTTCAAAGGGGTGAGCTGTGTCGATTGGTCGATAAGCGGGCAATACCGATTCAAGCGCGTTTTTCCCCGACCATCGGGATTTCCTTCTGAAGATTTGTCGCCTCGACAATATCGCTCCGTGAACTTCCATTCGATCGGGATCAGCCACAACGCCCCCGAACGATGGCGGGCATAGATCAAGGCATCGACCGAAGTGCATTGCGCTCCTCGGTTTGAACCACTTTCATTAAGGTTGTTGCCCTTACTCACCACCTCAAAAGCAATGTACGAAGGCTCCTTATCGCATTGGATGGGTAACACCTCCGTAAACTCATTGCGCACACCATTGAGGAGTGCAAGCACCAATTCGGGATCGTGGCGAAGCGGGTAAAGATGATTCAAGCAAGCAACTTGCGAAGAAAGCAAATTCGCAGTAGGGAGCTTACCTCCCCACCACGAAATTTTATTTACTTTAAAATAGCGAAGTACATCCTCACGGATCGGAGCATAAAGGTTCTTCCTCCCATCCTGCAAGGCATAGGTGCGAGGCTCGGACCTAAGCACACCCCCGCCCCGATCGCCATCGAACAAAACGCTATGATCGATCAAGGATGCCTGATATGCTTTTTGTTGATCAGCGTAACACGGCATAAACTTACTCCGCAATCGTCATTCCCGACGCCAAGGCTTGTTTCTCGAACAAAGCCAAGAACCATTCGGGGCAACGGCACGGACGGCGCGTGTCGCTGTGGATGAAGCCGAGTTGGGTCATACCCGTGTTGATCAGTTCGCCCTTCTCATTATAGATTTCATAGAAAAAATTGATGCGGGCACGGGGAATCTCCTTGAGGATGATGCGCACCGTGAGTTCCTCATCGTAGTATGCGGGTTTCTTATACTTGGATTGCACCTCCAAGATGGGCATCATGATGCCGCGCTTCTCAACCTCGGCAAACGACATACCCAATGCACGGAGCCACTCGCTGCGGGCGGCTTCGTAGTAGCAAATGTAGTTCGAATGGTGGCAGATCGCCATCTGATCGGTGTGTTTGTACCACACTCTGATTTTGCAATCGTGACTAATCATCGTTCTTGTGTTTTGAAATTCAACGGATGTCCCAAAAGTTCCTCGGCACGGCTCGTGTTGCCCTCGGCAATGAGGTTGCGGATCTTGGTGGAGCTCACGCGGATGCCGTCCACATCACAGGCATCAACCCGCACGACCTTCAGCCCCTCTATTCGGAGTTCGCAACATTCCTTGCGGTCGTGACCGAAGCGGTGGTTATACCCCGCCACCAAGCACTCTGCGCCCAACTTTCCGATGAGGTAGTCGCGGACAAATTCCTCGCCCGTGAGTGCCGAAAAGCGCTCATCGAACGGGATAACGACCAAGTTATCAACCCCCGCCCACTCCAACAACCGAGCCTTCTCCTCGAGCGTAGATAAAAGCACCAAGCCCTCGGCGCGGTGAAGCGTGATGCGCGGATGGGGATCAAAAGTAAGGACGATCGTTTCGCCTCCGCGTGCCTGAGCCTCTTCCTTGAGTTTATGAATCAGTGCCTGATGCCCGCGATGCACACCGTCATACGACCCGACCGTGACGGCAGGGTGACGGAACGAAGGCAGGGAATCGAAGCCGTGAAAAATGCGTATAGCCATTTGTGGTTTTTAAGAGTTATTCGAATCGCTCTCCTTCACGAAGTAAGCGACTTTTTCCAACAGCGTGGTGATGTCGTAGTTCTCCACAATGATACCCTGCGGGAAGTTGAGCGGTGTTGAGGTAAAATTCAACACCCCGCGGATACCCGCATTGATGATCGGAACGACCAAGTCCAAAGCAACACCCGTGGGTGAAGAAACGACAACGATCGAAATATCGCGTTCCACGACCGCCTCCTCAAAATCGTCCATGTGGAAGCACGGAATGCCATCGATGTCGTGGCCCACCTTCTCGGGATCGACATCGAAAGCCGTGGTGATACGGAGTTTCAGCCCCTTGCTGTTGAAGTATTTAGTGATTGCCTGACCCAAGTGTCCCATACCTAACACGGCGACATTCATCGGCGTAGGGCTGTCCAAAATATTGGAGATGTATTCGATCAACACCTGCACATCGTAGCCTTTCTTCGTATCGCTCGAAAAACCGATGAGCATCAGATCGCGGCGCACCTGCACCGCCGTGATACCGTGAATACCTGCCAAAATATGGGAGAAAATGTGAGAAATGCCCTGCTTGTGGCAGGCGAGCAATGTGCGGCGATATTCGCTCAAACGCTCGATGGTTTTCTCGGGTATTGCATTGGTCAAAGCAGCCATAAAAGTCTGTTTATTCAATAGTTAGCGAAAAATCGGGATTGTAATTCACCCGCGTCCAGTTGTAGTTGATGTGCGTTGCGCGATCCTCACCTTGGCGAAACAAGTAAGCACTCTGGAGCGGAGCATAGCGTTTCGCCTCCATATCGTACTCCATATCGTTGAACATCGCCGGAACGAAGATCCGCGCCGCATCGTAACCGCGGTAGGAATAGAGCGAAGGCAACGATCCGAACAACGCAAGATAGGTCTTGTCGAGTTTCATCACCTCGGGACAATCGCGCTTGGCGTGGTAGGTCGAGATGAACGAAGTATTGTTCTTGAACCATGTCGTGCGGTCGAGGTTCTGCAAACGATTCCAACGCGCATTACCCAACACCTTGAAATGCTCGATCTCATGTCCGCGCGCCTTGAGATTCGTATAAGCCGAAGCTAACGAAGCCATGATGCGGTCGATAAGCATCTCGTTGTCGGTCATGATGACAAACACATTCTGCTCTTTGTTATTGACCAAGGCACTCAAGTCGCCCGAATCGCCCGCACCCGTATAGGTGTAGTTGAAGCGTTTGTAGGGTCGGTTGCCCAACAAGTCGAGCATCTCGCGCTCAAATTCCTGATCGGTGTGCGTGGAGTAAATCAGAGTTACCGACTTATCTTTGCCCACCAAATCCGCCATCTTGTCATATTTGCTCTCGGTTGCAGGGGTCATTTGAAACAACACATCGCTGTTGGTCTGCATCTGCGCCAAAGGTGAAATCACAGGAATTTCGTGCTCCTCGGCATAGCGGATCACGGGATAGATGCCCGATTCGTAGACGGGACCGACAATCAATTGTGTATCGGCAAAATCTTCTGATTCAAGAATTTGCTTGATTTCTTCTTCATTGCGCCCCGTGTTGAACAACTTGACCTCTACCGAATAGCCGTGGTTGATTTTCACGCTATCCAATCCGACCAAGAAGCCTTGATACAGATCGATGTAATTCTCATTAGGCACGCCCTTTGACGACATCGGCAACAGCAACGACACATGGAGCGTGGCATCCGAAGCGAGTTTATGAAAGGTGATCTGCGGAGCACCCTTGCGGAGGTTCTTCAGCGAATCCTGCATCTGCCCGAGCGAATCGGTGTTGATTACCGGAGCCTTCTCACGAGCAATGCGGATCATCTGACCAGCCTTCAGATCCTCGGGCTGGAGGTTGTCGTTCAGCTCGCTCAATTGTTGTTCGGTGATGCCGTACTTGTGCGACAGCGCATAGAAAGTTTCGCCCTTCTCGACAATGTGGTAGCAAATCGTATCGGGAGCAACCGTGTTGAGTTGGTCGCGGTAATTGTCCCAATCCGCCTTCGAATCCTGCTCCAACTCCGTGCCGATCTGCTTCTTGCGGATTAGGATCTGCTGCCCCAGCTTGAGGTTCAGCGGGTCGAGGTCGGCATTATCCTCCATGATCGTAGGGATCGGTATTTCGTACTGACGCGAAATACCGTAGAGCGTTTCGCCCTTCGCCACGATGTGGGTATTGAAGGTCTTGCGCATCTTCTTGCGCGAGAGTTTCTCCTTGCGCGACTCCACCACGGGGATCTTAATGTTATCCTTGACCCTCAGCCCGTTGGCGACCGCAGGATTATGTTCCAAGATCGTTTTCTCGGCGACATTATAGGTCTTGGCAAGCGAATAAAGGGTTTCGCCCTCCACCACCGTGTGGATGTAATACTTCGTACCATTGATATAGACAATCGTCTGCGACTTTCCGCCGGCAAAAGCGAAAAGCACCCAGACGATCGCCATGAGCACTGTAAGAAGACCTTTTCTCATGCTGCTTATTTTTTCAGTTTATCACGCATTCTGATTTCGGTAATCACCTTTTTGGTATAGAGCGGAAAATCGCCCTCCATCATCCATGTATAATAACTCGGCTCGCGCTCGAAAATCTCAGCAACCGATTTACCGCGGTGCTTGCCGAAGCCGAACACCTCAACCCCCTGCTCGTTGTAAACGATGCGACCGGCATAGTCCGCCGATTCGCCCCGCGCGGAAAACTCCGCGAGGAAATCGACATCGTTCTTCAAATCATCGTAACGATCCAACTGCGCCTTGAGCACTTCGTATGTGGCGCGGGTATCCGCCTCAGCCGCGTGGGCATCGGTCAAATCCTTATCGCAATAGAAGCGGTAGGCTGCCACCAAGGTGCGTTGCTCCTTCTTATGGAAGATGTTCTGCACATCGACAAATTTGCGGCGCTTCAAATCGACATCCAATCCCGCACGCATAAACTCCTCCACGAGCAAAGGCAGGTCGAAGCGGTTGGAATTGAATCCGCCGAAGTCGCAGCCCGTAATGAATTGCTCCAACGACTTCGCCACTTGGCGGAAGGTCGGACAATCCTTCACATCCTCGTCCGTGATGCCATGCACCGAAGTAGCCTCCTCGGGGATGTGCATTTCGGGATTCAGACGGCGTGTTTTGGTTATTTCTTCTCCGTCGGGCATAATCTTAATCATCGAGATCTCGACAATTCTGTCCTTCGAAGTATCGACACCCGTGGTCTCCAAATCGAAGAAGACCATCGGGCGTTTGAGGTTCAATTTCATGAGTGAACCAAATATTAAGCGTTCAACATCATCGGCGAGAGCAACATGAGCGTAGAGCTGGTCTGCTTGTCGTCATAAACGGGTTTGAAAACTCCTGCGCGGGTCGAATCCGCCAACTCGATGAGCATGGTCGGAGTCTCGATATTCGACAAAATCTCGACAAGGAAGGTCGATTTGAAACCGATTGCCATCTCCTGACCATCGTAGTTGCACGAAATCGTTTCGTTAGCCGAAACCGAGAAATCAAGATCCTGAGCCGTAAGGTCGATCTGATTGCCGACAATGTGCATACGAATAAGGTTCGTAGCAGGGTTCGAGCAGACAGCCACGCGGCGGATGCCGTTCAACAACTCGATGCGGTCAACCAACACCTTGTTGGGGTTGTTCGTAGGGATTACTGCGTTGTAATTCGGATAGTTACCCTCGATCAGACGGCACACCAAAGTAAAACTCTTCAAGGTGAACACCGCATTCTTCGAATCGAATGCCACCTCGATCTCATCGTCCTCCTTCAAAAGGACGGTCTTCAAGAGATTGGCAGGTTTCTTCGGCAGGATGAACGAAGCCTCGATGTCTTTGGCGGTCTCCGAGTCGAAGCGCACCAATTTGTGGGCATCGGTTCCTACGAAAGTTACCTTATCTCCCGTAAAGTTGAAGAAAATACCATTCATCACGGGGCGCAATTCATCGTCAGCCGTGGCGAAGATGGTTTTATTCACGCCATTGATGAGTGTATCGACATCCATCTTGAGCGTCTTAGATTCGGGATTCAGCTGAGGAACAGCTGGATAGCTCACAGCACTCGCACCGGGGATCGACAGCGATCCGCTCTTCCATTTGATGCGGATCTCCCAATTTGCATCGTTTACATCAAACTCGAGCGGCAGTTCGGGGAACTCCTTCAAAGAGTCCAACATCAACTTGGCGGGAACGGCGATTGTACCCTCACGCTCTACGGAATCGACCGTAAGCGAGCCTACCAAAGTAGTTTCGAGGTCGGAGGTGGTAACGGTCAAAGTGTTGCCACTGAGTTCCATCAAGAAATAATCCAAAATGGGCAGCGTATTTTTGTTACTGATCACCTTGCCTGTTGTTGAAAGCAAGGAAAGCAACGCTGAACTTGAAACGGAAAATTTCATATTCGTATCTTGATTTACTTTTATCTGTTAGTATCCTATTATAATAAAGCTAATTTATCGAGTGCCATTTGGATCATCTTCTTCACAAAAGGTTTGTAGTCGGTGCAGGCATCCAGCGCGATGCGCTGCGCGATGATCGTGCAGACGGTTGCTGCGCGGTGTCCCATCAAGGCTGCCATGCCCTGCAACGCCGAGCTTTCCATCTCGAAGTTGGTAATGCGGCGACCCTCATAGCGGAACGATTCAACCTTCTCGTTGAGTTTCAGATCCTGCGGCTGGAGACGCACCCAACGACCTTGCGGTGCATAGAAACCCGGTGCGGCGATGGTGATACCCTCGACAACCGAATCCTTGAAATGTTCCCACAGACCTTTGTCGGCATCGATAAAGTAGGGTTTGGGCAACAATTCGTTCCAACCCGTATGCTCCATAAACGCCTTTTCGATCTTGAGATCACACACATCGTTGCGACCTGCATAGTAGTTCAGCAAGCCGTCAAAGCCGACCGCCGTACGGGCAAACACAAAATCGCCCACCTTAATATCGGGTTGCAGAGCGCCCGAAGTACCCAAGCGCACGAGTGTCAGTTGTTTCTTTTCAGCCTTTTCTTGGCGCGTTGCGAAATCAACATTAGCCAACGCATCGAGCTCCGTAACAGAAATATCGATATTACCGATACCGATACCCGTCGAGAGTACCGTCATACGGCGACCTTTATAAGTACCCGTCACCGTGTTGAACTCACGGTTCGAGACATTGCATTCGATCTGATCAAAAAACGAAGAGACCATAGCCACACGACCGGGATCTCCCACCAAAATAACGATATCTGCGAGTTGCTCGGGACGAAGGTGCAGATGGAAAATAGACCCGTCCTCATTGATTATCAATTCAGAAGCTGGTATAGTTCTCATAATTTTAGTATTTAAAATTTTCTTTATTGGCATAAAAGTAATATATTTACATCGGATTTCAAAATTTTAACGAAATATCTATTCACTTCTGAACACAAATTTTTGAAGATATGACACTAATCAAATCAATTTCGGGTATTCGCGGCACAATCGGCGGCATGATGGGTGACAACCTCACTCCCTTAGATGTAGTTAAATTCACAACAGCCTACACCAGACTGATCGCAAGCCGTAATCCCGGCAAGAAATTGGTCATTGTCGTAGGTCGCGATGCGCGCATCTCGGGCGAGATGGTTTCAAACTTGGTCGAAGGCACTCTCTTGGCGTGCGGCGCAGATGTGATCAATGTGGGTCTTTGCACGACCCCCGGCACAGAAATGGCTGTAATCACCAATAAGGCTGACGGCGGTATCATCATCACCGCATCACACAACCCCCGCCAATGGAACGCACTCAAACTCTTGAACGCATCGGGCGAATTCTTGACAGATGTCGAGGGCAAGAAGGTTTTGGCTATGGCCGAAGAAGAAGGCTATGCCTACCCCGAGATCGACGGCATCGGTCATATACTCTCGCGCGAGGAGTTCAACTCGACCCACATCAAGCAAGTGTTGGCAATGAAGGCTGTCGATGTGGAGTTGGTGCGCAAACGCCATTTCAAGGTCGTTGTTGATGCCGTCAATTCGGTGGGCGGTATCGTGATCCCGCGCCTTTTGCGCGAGTTGGGTTGCGAGGTCGTGGAGCTCAACTGCGAGCCCAACGGCGAATTTGCACACAACCCCGAACCTCTGCCTCAGAACCTCACGGAGATCTCCGAGATGATCGTACGCGAGAAAGCCGACTTGGGTATCGTGGTTGATCCCGATGTCGATCGCTTGGCATTCGTGAGCGAGGACGGATCGATGTTTGTCGAGGAGTACACCTTGGTGGCTGTTGCCGACTACATTCTGTCGCTGGAGAAGGGCAACACCGTCTCGAACCTTTCGTCTTCGCGCGCGCTGCGTGATGTCACGCTGAAGCACGGCGGCGAGTATAATGCCGCGGCTGTCGGCGAGGTGAATGTAGTTGCCAAGATGAAGGAAACGGGCGCCATCATCGGCGGCGAGGGCAACGGCGGAGTGATCTACCCCGAGTTGCACTATGGTCGCGATGCTTTGGTAGGTTCGGCTTTGTTCCTCACCTATCTTGCCAAGAAGGGCATGACGATGACCGAGTTGCGCAAGACCTACCCCGCTTACTACGCATCGAAGAACAAGATTCAGCTCAGGCCCGCAATCGATGTGGACAAGGTGCTGAAGACCGTCAAGGAGCGTTATTCAGGCGAGCAGGTCAATGACATCGACGGCGTGAAGATCGACTTTGCAGAGAACTGGGTTCACTTGCGCAAGTCGAACACCGAGCCGATCATCCGTGTCTACACCGAGGCAAAATCAATGGAGGAAGCCGATGCTTTGGCGCAGCGCTTCATCCGCGAGGTCGAAGAAATTTGCGGCATTAATTAGTTACCTATATATTAACAGAGGGGAGGGGGGCAAAACCGACCCCCTCCACATACAACTACAAAACCAATGGAAAAAGTAAAAGCCTACATCGAAGCGAACAAAGATCGCTTTATCGAAGAATTATTCGAGGTGCTTCGCATTCCCTCGATCAGTGCTCAGTCGGAGCACAAACCCGACATGGTCCACTGTGCCGAGCATTTGGCAAAGATGCTCAAGAAGGCAGGTGCCGACCACGCCGAGGTGATGCCCACCGCAGGCAATCCCGTGGTCTTCGCCAAGAAGATCGTTGATCCCGCAGCCAAGACCGTATTGGTCTATGGTCACTACGATGTGATGCCCATCGACCCGATCGATGAGTGGGACACCGTACCTTTCGAGCCTGTGATTAAGGATGGTCGCATCTGGGGTCGCGGTTCGGACGATGATAAAGGTCAGTTGTGGATGCACGCCAAGGCATTCGAGGCGATGTGTGCAACGGATTCGCTGCCTTGCAATGTGAAGTTCATGTTGGAAGGTGAGGAAGAGATCGGTTCGCGCAGCCTTTACGACTTCTGCCGTCAGAATAAGGAGATGCTCGCTGCCGACATCATCTTGGTATCGGACACCTCGATGGTTTCGATGGATACGCCTTCGATCACCTGCGGTCTGCGAGGCTTGACCTACATGGAGGTCGAGGTTACGGGTCCGAGCCAAGACTTGCACTCGGGTATCTTCGGCGGTGCTGTGGCTAACCCCGCAAATGTATTGGCTCGCCTGATCACGGGTCTGGTCGATGATAACGGTCATGTGCTGATCCCCGGTTTCTACGATGATGTCCGCGTATTGTCGGCTGAGGAGCGCGAGGACTTGAACCGCATGCCCTTCGACGAGGAGGAGTACAAGAAATCGCTCAATGTCGATGCAGTTGCCGGCGAGGCAGGCTACACGACCGTAGAGCGCACGGGTGTCCGTCCTTCGCTCGATGTCAATGGCATCTGGGGCGGCTACACCGAGGAGGGTTCGAAGACCATCATCCCTTCGAAGGCTTCGGCTAAGATCTCGATGCGTTTGGTTCCCAATCAGGACTTCAACAAGATCGCCGAGTTGTTCGAGAAGCATTTCCGCGCGATCGCTCCCAAGAGCGTCAAGGTCGAGGTTCGTGCGCTGCACGGCGGTATGCCCTATGTAGCACCCACCGATATGCCCGCCTACAAGGCAGCATCGAAGGCCATTGTCGAGAGCTTCGGCAAGAAACCTCTGCCCTTCTACTCGGGCGGTTCGATTCCCATCGTGAGCGGTTTCGAGCAGATCTTGGGTTTGAAGTCGATCCTCATGGGCTTCGGTTTGCAGCGCGATGCCATCCACTCGCCCAACGAGAGCTACGGCTTGGATCAGTTCTTCAAGGGTGTGAACACCATTCCGTTGTTCTACAAGTATTTCGCACAGGAGAAATAATCGGAGGTGAACAATCCGCAATTAACAGTCGATCAAGTTTCATTGGTCGGCTGTTTTTTGTCGCTGTTCGTTTTCGGTACTATTCTTGCGGGTATCCGCATTTAAAGGAGCAAAGCAAACCTCTCTTTGCCCTATATATCCTATGACAAACGCTTTACTCTTACCCTCGATCATCATCATCACGATGGCATTTGTGTGCTACACCGTCGGCGTGTGGAGCGAATGGTTCGCCAAACGGCTCAAGGCGTGGCATGTGTGGTGCTTCTGCCTGGGTGTGGTTGCCGACTCGATCGGCACAGCGCTCATGGCACGCATCGGACAGCAGGAAGACATACACGATGTGTTCCACCTCATCACGGGATCGGTGGCGCTGATCCTGATGATCATTCACGCGCTGTGGGCGATTCATGTATTGCGCCGCGGCAGCGAACGCGCGCTGAAGACCTTCAACCGATTCAGCCTTTTCGTGTGGTTCGTGTGGATGATCCCCTACTGCGCGGGAAGTTTGGTCTAAACTTTCATCCGCCAAAATAAAACGACTGCTCGGAAACATCGAGCAGTCGTTTTTGCATCTTGCTACATCGCAATTATCTCGCGGCGCGTTTGAGGTTTCGGTGTGCTTTTCGCTCTGCCTTGGCGTTCTTGCGGGCAAGACGGCGGGCATATCGGGCTTCCTTTTTGGAGAGTTTCGTGCCTTCGCGCTCGGTGTATTTGTCGGCGCGATCCAAAGCCTTTCCGCGTTCCTTTTGCAGGTCGTCCTGCGTGTCCCATATAGCATTGAGTGTGTCATCGACATATTCCTCGGAGTTCTTCTCGATCTGGGCATCGGCTTCGGCACGATCCTCGGCGCGCCGGATGAGTTCGTGATCCTTACGGCGTTCGCGGCGTTCCATTTTCCGGGTTTCACCGCGGGTCATATCCACATCGACCACGGTCTCGTTGTGCGGGCGTTCGCAGGTCGATTCGCACGAGGTACACACCTCCTTCTCGGCATAGCCGATGGTAAGATCCACACGGCGCATGGCAGGCAGAACCTCCTCCGCAAGGTATGTCCATGCTTCGGGCATCTGCTTGAGTTGCGCCTCGATCTGGGCAGGAGTACGATCGCTTTGGATGGTTTCCAAGATCAGATGCTTTTGTGCCAAGTCGGACTGCTCGATGGCTTGAGCGCAAGCGCTCCAATCGCCCACTTCCGATCTGATTTCCATACGACATTTTGCGCAGCAGGCATGGTGCATTTCGAGGTACTCCTTGAGATCCATGGCACGGCGTTGTGCCAAAGCCTCATTGAAACGGCAAGGGCCATCGGGCGAAGCACAGCCCGAGATGGTGATCGACTGCACCTCATACTGCGGATGCGCCGTGATGCGTTCGATGAGCGAGTTCAGCGCCTCCAACTCCTCGCCGTTTTGCTCAAATCCCGAATGCAGTTCCGCGAGGTTGATCTGATAACGCAGGGCATAGTCGGCATCCTCATCGCGCGAGATGCTGAACTTTCGCGTGGTGACATTGCCAACGGTCTCCTCCGACAAAAGCACCGTGTCGGCGCGATGCGCATAGATGTGCGAAATCATGTTGCGTGGCGATGCCACAGTCAAAGAAACCGCAGCAAGGGACAATCCCAAAATTGATACGAATGTTTTCATAAGAAAAATGTTTTAAGGTGTTACCCCTCCCAACGCAACATTCATACCACAAAAGAGCCGACCCCCATCGGGAGCCGGCTCTTACCTTATATATATGTCCTCGCGCGGAATTACATACGCTCCGGAACCTCAATACCCAAAAGTTTCATACCCTTGGCGATGACCTTGGCAACCTCGGCAGCAAGCTGCACGCGGAACTTACGCACCTCCTCGCGCTCCTCCTTCAAGATCGAATGATCGTGGTAGTAGCCGTTAAACTGCTTTGCCAACTCATAGATATATGCACCGATGATCGAAGGCGAGAAGTTGTCGCCTGCCTGTGCAACGATCGACGGGTAGTCCGAAAGGGTCTTGATCAAATCAACCTCCTCCTGCAACAACTCTGCGTGAGCCTTGCCCTCCGTAGAGATGCCTGCCTCGGCAGCCTTACGCAGGATCGAGCAGATACGCGCATGGGTGTACTGAATGAAAGGACCCGTATTGCCGTTAAAGTCGATCGACTCGCGGGGATCGAACATCATGTTCTTCTTGGGATCGACCTTCAAGAGGAAATACTTCAGCGCGCCCAAGCCGACCATGGTCGAAACGGCGTTCGCCTCCTCTTCGGAGCAACCATCCAACTTACCCAACTCATCCGACATCTCGCGAGCGGTCGAAACCATGTCTGCAATCAGATCATCGGCATCAACCACCGTACCCTCACGCGACTTCATCTTTCCGTTGGGCAACTCGACCATACCATACGACAAGTGCGTGATGTGGTCCGACCAATCGGCATAGCCCAATTTCTTGAGGACGAGTTTCAAGACTTGGAAATGGTAATTTTGCTCATTACCGACCACATAGATCATATCATCGAGCTTATTGTCCTCGAAACGGCGGAAAGCCGTACCCAAATCCTGCGTCATGTAGACCGAAGTGCCGTCACCACGCAACAAGAGTTTCTCATCCAAGCCGTCCTTCGTGAGGTCGATCCACACCGAGTTATCATCGCGGCGGTAGAAGATGCCCTTGTCCAGACCTTCCTGCACCAAGGACTTACCCAAAAGATAGGTCTGCGATTCGTAGTAAACCTTGTCGAACGACACGCCCATAGCCTTGTAGGTGGCATCGAAGCCTTTGTAGACCCAGCCGTTCATCTTCTCCCACAAGCCGTACACCTCTGGATCTTTGGCTTCCCATTTGCGGAGCATCTCCTGCGCCTGCAACATCACGGGGGCGTTCTTCTTGGCATCGTCCTCCGACTGACCTTGAGCCATCAGTTCCTTGATCTGCTCCTTGTAGTGTTTGTCGAACTCGACATAGTATTTGCCGACCAAGTGGTCGCCCTTCATCCCGGTCGATTCGGGAGTCTCGCCGTTGCCGTAGAGTTGCCAAGCGAGCATCGACTTGCAGATGTGGATACCGCGGTCATTGACCAAATTTACCTTAATGACATTGTGTCCGTTGGCCTTGAGGATCTGCGCAACGGAGTAACCCAACAAGTTGTTGCGCACATGACCCAAGTGAAGCGGTTTGTTGGTATTGGGCGATGAGTATTCGATCATCACCGTGCGACCCGTGTCGGCAGCAATGCCAAACTGCGCATCAGCCGAGATCTCCGAAAAACGATCCATCCAAAAATCGACATTGAGCGAAAGGTTCAAAAAGCCCTTCACCACATTGAACGATTTGATTTGGGGGATGTTCGCCGTCATATATTCGCCTATTTCGGTCGCGGTTGCCTCGGGCGATTTACGGCTTCGTCGCAAAAGAGGGAAGGTTACGAGTGTGTAGTCGCCCTCAAATTCCTTGCGGGTTTTCTGAATCTGTAACTGCTCCTTGTCGAGCTGACCGTAGAGCGCCTCCACCGATTGGCGGACAGCCTCCGAAATAAAGTTTTCGATATTCATGCTTACTAATATAATTAAGTGTGCAAATTTACTGATTTTCCTCGGAAATCCAAAGATCTAAAATTGCATTTCTTCAAATTATCACTCCTCCGCCGATCCTGCTGTACTGATCTCGCCCACTTCGGCACCCACAAAACGCACCAAGTCCGAGGGCGAAAGTTTGAGTTGCTTGCCGCGAACACCCGCGCTGATGTAGATCGCATCGTAGTCCATAGCCGTGGAATGGATGTAGGTCGGGAAGGGTTTCTTCATGCCTATCGGACAGCAACCGCCACGGATGTAGCCCGTCGTGGGCAGGAGTTCCTTCATGGGGATCAACGCCACTTTTTTGTTGCCCGAAATGCGTGCTGCCGCCTTGAGATCGACCTCGTGGTCGCCCGGCACAACGCACACGAAGTAACCCGACTTTTCACCACTCAAGACTAAGGTTTTAAACACCCGCTCGATGGGTTCGCCCAACTGCTCGGCAACATGGGTCGCCGCCAAGTGTTTTTCATCGACTTCGTATGGAATCAACTCATAAGCGATCTTGGCGCGGTCCAACAGGCGCGCCGCATTGGTTTTATCTATTTTCTTCGATGCCATAAGTACAATATGTTCAAATATTCGCCTAATATCGTGCAAAAGTAAGGTATTTTACGCGAATTTACATAATTTATCTAACTTTAAATTTTATTATGAGACAATCCATTTTGCGACATATATTTTTTCTGATCTTTGCCCTTGTATTCGCGGTGGGGGCAATGGCGCAAACTACCCGTGTACGCGGTCGCGTAACCGATCGCTCAACGGGCGAACCCATCCCTTATGTAAGTGTATTTTTTCCGAACACGACCATCGGCATCACGACCGATGAGAACGGCGTATACGACATCGAAACGCGCGACACTTCGACTTGGGTTCACGCCACGATGATGGGTTACTATCCGCAGAAAAAGCAGGTGAAGCGCTATGTGTTCAACACCATCAACTTCGAGTTGGAAGAGGAGAAATTCGGCATCGAAGATGTGGTCGTGAAACCCGGTGCAAACCCCGCACACGCCATTCTGAGGGGCGTCCATCGCAACCGCGACCGCAACAATCAAGGTCTGTATGACCGCTACAAGTGCAAGACCTACACCAAGATGGAACTCGATTTGGCGAACATCAAACAACGCTTCCGCAGCAAGCGCATGCAGCGCAATTTCGGCTTCGTATTTAACTATGTCGATACCTCGTCTTTGACGGGTCAGCCCTATCTTCCGGTGATGATCTCCGAGACGATGGCGGACTACTACCACAGCAAGAATCCCGCCCTTTCGCGCGAGGTGATCCGTGCTACGCAGGTATCGGGGGTAGAGGATAGTTTTTCGATTGCGCAGTTTACGGGCAACTTGCAGAATCCCATCAACTTCTACGACAATTTCATCGAGATGTTCAATGTGCGTTTTGCCTCACCGTTGGCTGATGGCGGGCTCATGTTTTACAATTATTTCTTGGTAGACAGTGTGGATTTTGACGGGCGCAAAACCTATAAAATCCGCTTTCACCCCAAACGACTGACCACCCCCGTATTGGACGGCGAGGTCTATATCGACTCGGCATCCTACGCCCTGCGTTCGGCTTCGGTGCGTATGCCTAAGGGCGTGAATGTCAATTGGATCAAGCACATGAGAATCGAGAACGAAAACCTGATGGTGAACGACTCGACTTGGTTCAAAAAACGCGATCACATCGCCGCCGAGTTTTCGTTGGTCATGGGCGATTCTTCGAAATTACAAACGGTCATCGGACAGCGCGAAGTCAGTTATTCCGATCCCGAGCTCAACTGCGTGATTCCCCGCGAGATCTACGCCATGGACAACGATGTGGTGGTAACCGATACGGAGAGTTGCAAACGGGATTCGACTTTTTGGAAAGACATCCGTCCCTACGAACTTTCCGCCAAGGAGCGCAACATCTATACGATGGTCGATTCGATCCAGCAAGCACCCCTCTACCGCAACATCTACACGATCATCAACACCGTTTTAACGGGTTATTGGAACACGAAATACATCGGCATCGGTCCTTATTACAAGATGGCGAGTTTCAACAAATTGGAGGGATTCCGTCCGCAATTGGGATTGCGCACCACATCGAAAGTAAGCAAGACGGTGCGCTTGTCTACCTATATGGCTTACGGCACGAAGGACGAAGCCGTGAAGGGCGGAGGTGCGGTCGAATTGGCATTCAACCGCCGACTCACCCGCAAGCTGATGATCGAGGGAAGCCACGATGTGCGCCAATTGGGCGCAGGGCGTAACGCATTGACAGAAAACAATATACTCAGTTCGCTCTTCTCGCGCGGAGGTCGCCAGCGTCTGTCGATGGTGAACACCGTGGAGGCGAATTATGAGCACGAATGGATCCACGGATTCAGTAACTTCGTAGGGCTGAAACTGCGCCGCATCTACGGCAACAAATATGTGCCGATGATCCGCCCCGATGGTCGTTTGACGGATCATATTTCCGACTCGGAACTCCACCTCGGACTGCGCTATTCGCACAACGAAAAGATCTACCGCATGCCCTTTGACAAGAATTTCTTGGGGTCGAAATACCCCATCCTCACTTTGGATGTAAACACGGGCTTAAATAGCTTGGTTAGTGGTAGTTACGACTATTGTCGCGTGGAGGGAGGTATCCGTTGGACGCCCAAAATCCCGCCCATCGGCTACACCGACATCACCATCCAAGGCGGAAAGATTTTCGGCAAAGTGCCCTACCAGCTGCTGAAGCTCCACGAGGGCAACGGCACTTATTTCTACGACACCTACGCCTTCTCGTGCATGAATTTCTACGAGTTCGCATCCGATGCGTGGGTCGGTGTGTTCTTCGAACACCATTTCAACGGGTGGCTCTTGGGGCGCATCCCGCTGATGAAACGCCTCAAGTGGCGCGAGATCTTGATCTGCAAGGGCGTGTGGGGACAACTCTCCGACCGCAACAACGGCGCGTTGGCGGGAACGGAAGCACCCCTGCTGTTCCCCATCGGGATGTCATCGGTCGACAAACCCTATGTCGAGATGGGCTTAGGCATCGAGAACATCTTCCGCCTTTTGCGCGTGGACTTCATCTGGAGGCTCACCCACCGCGAATCACTTCCCGGACAAGATGTGCAGAACTTCGCGGTGAACCTCAGCCTGCAACTCACCTTCTAAATAGCAGGAAATTCGGCAGAAAATGCTATCTTTGCGCCGAAATTTAAATCCGAACTATGATTAAAGCAGCGATATTTGACATGGATGGCACCTTGGTGAACAACACCGAAGTACACATCCGTGCCTTTGAGATTTTTTGTAACCGCTATCATGTCGAGGGATGGCGCGAGAAACTCAACCAAGCCTTCGGCATGGGCAATGACGACATCATGCGACTGATTATGCCCGCGGAGATCATCCGCGAAAAGGGCATGAAAGCGTTGGGCGATGAGAAGGAAGCGCTCTACCGCGAGATCTATGCGCCCGATGTGCGCCCCATTGACGGCTTGCGCGAGTTGTTGGCAGAGTTGCACCGCCGCGGGATTCGCATCGCGGTGGGTTCATCGGCGTGTCGCGCCAATGTCGATTTCGTGTTGGAAAAATGCGGGATTGCCGACTACTTCGAGTCGATCACCTGCGGTGATTGCGTGACGCATTGCAAGCCCGATCCCGAGATCTACCTCACGGCAGCCGCCCGCATGGGACTAAAACCCGGGGAGTGCATGATTTTCGAAGATGCCAAGTCGGGCATCACCTCGGCACACCGCGCAGGCGGCGGAGCGATCGTTGCCCTCACCACGACCATCTCCCGCGCCGAGATCGAGGCATTGGGCTATGCACACCGCATCATCGACAACTATCTTCAGATCGGTAACTTGGACGAGCTTTTATTTTAACCGACTAATTCTCGTGATGACTGAAGTCGTTTATTACGGATAATAATTCTAAAATAAGGGCATTTACCTTTAATTGATAAATCCTTATCATCATTACCTTTTCTAAATTTTATAATTTCAAATTGATCCGGATTATATTTATGTAGGAATGTAATCGGGACCCCCATATACCCATCAAAATCACGCGGGATATCTTTTGTCTTATTCACATTTACACCATCAAAGTTATCATATCGCGGATATTCATCCTCAAAACCATAATAGCTTTTAGTGAGTTCAATATCTTCGTGGCGAGCATCAATTTCTAAATTTGTAAGCCACAAGCAATTATTAGGGGAGACTATACGATTTCCATCCTTGTCTATACGCGCTTCGGAGCCGTAAAGATCATAAGTTTCGGGGACTAAAAAACCGGAAATTCCACGCCCCAGATTCACACCCAACCAAATCTTATCATCCTTAATAAGATTGAAAATCTCTTTATATGTAATCGCATTAATATTTCCAATAATCAGAAAATCTTTTTCATAGCGCACCAATTGCGCCACATATTCTCTGAATAAAGAAAATGGAGGGTTTGTAACGACTATATCAGCTTGTTTAAGTAAGGAAACGGATTCTGCACTACGGAAATCGCCATCACCTTGGAACTGCGTAAAACCATCCTCAATATGTTCAATATCCAAATCGTAAGACCCATCGTATTCAAAATAAAATCCATTCACAGGATTATATTCATCAAACAAGTTGTTTGATTGATCTTGATAACACGATGTAATAATTTTCTTCAACCCAAGTTTGTGAAAATTCTGCAAAAAGTAAGCAAAAAATTTACTATTTTTCGGATTATCACAATTACAATAAACTACTTTATCCTTAAAATGGCGAGTGTAATATTGCAATTCACGCTTAATATCAGAAAGAAGAGTATAAAATTCATCACTTTTCGATCTTTTAGCATTCTGCAATAATTTATTTGAAGCATTTCTTGCCATATATTCTTATATAGTTTGATTTGATAATTGTTTAAATAAGTCACTTGCCAATACTTGTAAAGAGGTCTCTGCTACATTTATCATAATTTGTAACATCTCTTTTCTATCCCAGTGTTCACCTTTTCCTTGAGTATATATAGATGTGGCCTGCAACATAATCATTTGGTTGCCATGCGGTACAAACATATTTTTGCATAGATTTGTATTAATAGGTAACCCATAATTGGCTGCAGTCAATCGATCCAAACGATTCAGCTGTCCCATGTTGTACTCCAAACGGACAACACGACCATCAGGACGAGTTACAGAAATTGTTTGAGTCAGAAAATTAGAACCCTCCAAGAATAAGACATACGGGAAGTGCGATTCCGAAAGCATAAGGTTTGCAAACTCCGAAATGTTCTTATGCGATCGTTCAATTGCATTTCCGGCAACCATAATATCTTGATCATTGTTCTTGCCAACTAATGTTCCTTTTTTATATTCTCAACATCCTTCCCTTGATGCTTCGCTTCTGAAACTAATACAATGCGCCAAGATCCATTATCATCTTTAACTTCGAAATTCCACCATCAGGGATAATATTGGAATGAGGAACAAATAATGTTTGTCCCAACTTGGGATCTACTTTTTGCAATGCCTTGTTAATTTCATCTTTAGAAACATGTTCTCTATAACGAAATTCAAGTTGAGTATATTTAGATGCAAGAAAATCAAGGACGCAATGAGAAATCTCCCCAACTGTCAAATCGTGCAATTTAGCCTGCGATCCAAAGATATTGATAACACCTTGAGACTTTTTATGCTGAGTTGTTAATCTTGATGATTGATTCTTTTTAGACATATCAAAAAATTTCTATTCTTGACAAAAGTAAGAAATTTAAGTCAGAATCTTGAATATTGATACAAAAAAGAGCAGAAGACTAAAAAACATCTTCTGCTCAGAACAAAGAAAAGAGAGAATAAACTACGAAAGCAACTCCTTAACCTTGGCGGAGATGGCTTTGCCCTCGGCGCGACCTGCCAACGACTTGGAGGCGATGCCCATCACCTTGCCCATCTCTTTCATCGAGGTTGCGCCTGTGTCGACAATGATCTTGCGGATCTCGGCAGCGAGTTCTTCATCGGAGAGCTGTTGCGGGAGAAATTCCTTGAACACAGCGACTTGAGCCAATTCCTCCTCGGCTAAATCGGGGCGGTTCTGCTCGGTGTAGATCGCCGCCGAATCGGTGCCCTGCTTGGCAAGTTTGGTGAGGATCTTCAGCACATCGGCATCGGGCAACTCATCAATTCCGTGGGTTGCGGTCTTGGCTTCGATGATGTATTTTTTGGCGTTGCGCAGGGCGCTCAAACGCACTGCATCCTTTGCCTTCATGGCATCCATGATGCTCTTGGAAATCGTTTTTTCAAGTGACATAGTATCTTGTTTTTTAAAAGTGAAACATCTATTTCTTGGGATCGAGGAAACGCATCGCATCGCGCATCATCCGATCACGCGCAGACGCATCGGTGAGCGATTCAAAGGGGAACGCCACAACCAAAGTGCGGTTGCCCGCTGTCGAAGCCACAGCAGCAGCTGCTCCCGTATCGGAATAACGCATGACGGCTTGTGCGCCGTCGGCGGGTTGCAAAGCATCCGAACGCATCACGCCGTAATGAGCGCGATCCGGTGCCGTGCGGAAGTGATACTCGCCACGGCTGAATGCACGCAAGTTCGAGGTAACGCGGATGCGCCCATTGTGCCGCGCAGGCTTCGAGGCGAGTTTCACGCGGAGGATCTCCTCGGCGAATTGGCGGTCTTCGTTCGTTGCTTCGGGAGCTTCGTACAAATCACTCGCCACATAGCAACCCGACACGAACAATCCGCCGCCCGCCGTTGCCAAATCGCGCAATTGCGACTGGAGGTTATCGGGAAACGCTTCAAATTCATAGCCCTGCAAACCGCGACCCGCACGGTAACTGCGCTGTTTTCCCAAAATGAGATCGACCACGCGGTAGTCGGCAAGGCGCACACTACCCTCCTCCACAGCACCGACCGAAGCCGATGAGAACGAGTAGCCCGCCTTGGCGAGCGACTGCCCGTGCACGAAGGGATAGTCGAAACTGTTTCCGCCGATGACATCGGTCTCGGCATCGTAACGGCACGCGCCCAACGCCTTGGAATCGTTCTCGCAGCGCGCCATGCTCAAATCATAGATCATCTGCTCGCCCACGAAGTTGATGTCGTAGCGATCGGGTACACCCTCATCGACCGAGCGGTAGAAACCCGCCAACGAATCGCGGCGGTCGCTGTAAGGAGCCGACACGCGGTTGAAACCGTTCACGATGAGTACCTCGCCCCGCGATTCGGGGTGGATATACGCCGTGAGGATCTCGCTCGGGAAACTTTCTCCGCCGGCATTGACCGCTGTCACTTTATAACTATACACCACGCCCGGCTCTTGGTCGGTGGTGAATCGCGCCTCCTTTGCGGGGCGTCCGTTATCGAATCCGCCGTTGCCCTTGCGCGTATAAACGATGTAGGATTGAGGCTTTGCAGTCGGCTCCAAAGTATCGATCACGGGTGTCCAACCGAGCACCACCGATGAATTGTTTTGGATGCGGCAGGCGAACGATTCCACAGGCAGGGGTTGCACCACATAGGGCGTTTTGTACTGCGAGGAAAGATAGCGCAGGATGCCTTTATAGACCGCACGGCTCACGAAGAATTTGAAGCGCGGGTCGTGTCCGTAGCGCATATCGGCGAAATTCTGATGCGACAAAAGTTCGAGCAACATGGTGGGCGTACCGGGGATGCGTGCTTCGTAATAGGCTCTGTTCCAAAGACCTCGGCGTTTCCATTCGGGTTCGTATGCACGGCGGATGTCCTCCACGATCTGGGTCTGCACGATGTCGGTCAAGTCGCGCGAGCGGTAGCGATCGGCACCGCCCGCAAAGCGACCTTTATTCTCGCGCGTATAGAAGATGCCGAGCGTGCCGACAATCTCATCACCGTCGCGAACGCCTGCATCGGAGTGGAACGCAAACGCCATATCGATCGGGATACGCAACCCCACAGAATCGGGCAGACGGCACGAACCGCCCATCAGCGCATTGACCCAATGGGCACGCGACATATAGTCCTCCTTGTAGTCGTCCAAGTGGTTCTTCGGAGCGTAAACATCCTCGCCGAAGCCCGCCCACTGCAACCAGTAGCGCGAACCTTCGCAGAAGCGCGGATAGCCGCTCGTTTCCTCTAAATATTCGACCTGCTTGCCCTTCTTTTTGTCGCGGAGCGAAGGGTCGGTCTTGCGCATGATGTTGCCCCAACCGCCACCGACCTTTACGGCATCGGCAGAGATCATACGCCCTGCGCGATGCGATGCGTTGGATAAAGTAACGATCTGCTGTTCGCCCTCCTCAAAGAGGAATTTACCGAGGAAGACCCAAGTGCTGCCGCCCATCGTTTGGTTCACCGCGAAAAGCGATTCGCCACCCGCATGGTGTACCGTATAGCGGGCATCATCGGCACTCGAAGGCGTGGAGGCATAACTCACATAAACGGCATATTCGCCCTTTTCGGGGATCGTAACCGACCATGAAGCTGTGGCGGTTTCCTCGTTCGAGGAGCGGGTCATACGGGTCGATCCGTGACGGAAGGGGTTGTCGCCCGTGCGGTAGACCTCGTGCAGATGGGCAAAGCCCACACTGCCCGACTCCCAAACACCCGTTTCCGTGTAGGTCTGCTCCTCATCGTTGTCGGCGATCATTTCGTGGAGCTGGGTATCGCGCTCACGCGGCAGAAGCACACACGCGCCCGCATTTTCCAACATTGGAACTAAATACGGCAAGACATAGCTCTGCGTGTAAAGATCCTCGCAAGTCTCCCACAAGCGCACGCGCTGCCAACGCCAAGTGTTGCGTTTTTGGTCGAAGTAACGACCATGGCTCTGCCACAGCGCAATGTGGCGGTCGGCAAGTCCCTGCGTGGGGCGCGACACCGCAGAAAGACGCTTCAAAAGCGGGCGTTCCGAGGGATTGGTGTAAAGCACGGGGCGATCCTTTTTCTTCTTGGGTTCTGTGGTGCGGAAATAGAGCGGAATCAAGTCTTTGATCTCGTGGCGATCGGTAATCACACGGATCTCCGCCTTCCTAAATTCCCCGCCCAACAAAAGGCGGATCGAATCGTAAATTGCCTCGACATTGTCCTCACGGAAGGGGTAATACGACATCTCGATCGAGGTGTAAACACGCACCTCCTTGCGCGAACATTCCACATTTTTGACTTTCACGCGGAGCTTATTCACCTCGCGCTCGCCGATGCGGGTCAGGAGTTTTGCCAATTCCGCGCGCTGTCGTGCCGTAACGGTCGGTTTTGCCGCCGCGGGTTGTGCAAACGCAAGGAACGCAAATAGAGCAAACAGAACAAATTTCTTCATATATCTTTTAATTATTTTCTTCGGGAAAAGAGGAGCATACCCACGATCGTGAAGCCTGCATTGTAGATCAAAAGCTCGAACCCCGTTTGGTAGGCAAACGATTCAAAAAGAACATATTGCAGGCAGTAACTTAACACGGGAGCAAGCACCGCAACGATAGGAACGATGCGGTCGCGAACACGGCGTTTGCAGCACATGCCGAAGGTAAACATACCGAGGATCGGACCATAGGTGTAGGATGCCACCTTATAAACCAAATTAATCACCGAATCATCTGCCCAACGATCGAACGCCAAGACCACGCCGACCATCACAAAGGCGACGAGGAGGTGAACCGACTTGCGGACACGGGTCAGACGGAGATCATCATAGCGCTTATTGCCCTTCAGAATGTCGATCGTAAACGAGGTTGTGAGGGCGGTCAAAGCCGACCCGGCAGCTGAATAAGTACTTGAAATAAGTCCGATAACAAACAGAATACCAACAGCAACGGGCAATCCGCCATTCACTGAAACCAAAGGAAATACTTGGTCCGTTTTGGCGGGCATCTCAAGTCCGTTGCGCTCCATGTAGAGGTACAACAAAACGCCCAAAACCAAGAAAAGAAAGATCACAAAGATCTGACTGACGGCGGTCAAAACGATGTTTTTCTGCGCTTCCTTGGGCGATTTACAGCTCATATTGCGCTGCATCATGTCTTGATCCAAGCCCGTCATGGCAATCAGCATCACGATACCCGCCACGAACATCTTCCAAAAATAATGTCCCGAAGCGGGGTCATCAAAAAAGAACATACGCGACATGGACGATTCTTCCACCACCTCAATTGTTTGTGAGACAGATAGATTTAAACCACTCATTATAAACACAATAGTCAGTACCAAACTACCGACCAAGCAGACCGTTTTAAGGGTATCAGTCCAGATAAGCGACTTCACGCCGCCCTGCCGGGTATAGAGCCAAACCAACGCCATCGTTGCCAAGGCATTGACCCAAAACGGGATGCCGTAAGGCGCGAAAACCAAACCCTGCATCACGGCGCAGACCAAGAACAGACGCAGAGCCGCGCCCAACATCTTGGAAATAAAGAAGAACCATGCGCCCGTTTGGTGGGAAGATGCGCCGAAGCGCTGTTCCAAATATTCGTACAACGAAACCACTTTCAAATGGTAGAAAGTCGGTATAAGCCAGTAAGCCACAATGAGTTGCCCCACCGTAAAGCCAGCGACCATCTGCATATACGAAAAGGCATCCTTAGCCACAAACTGCCCATCGGCAAACTGCCCCACGGAACCCGGCACAGAGATGAAAGTCACGCCCGACATAGCCGCACCAATCATCGCAAAAGCCGCCATATACCACGGCGTGCGGCGGTTTCCCGTGAAAAATTCGGCGTTATCCGCCTTGCGCCCTGCACGCCATGCGACGGCGAACAAGACCGCGATATAGCCTAAAACGGTGAGCAAAACAGCGATCGGAGTCATTCTTCTTTGAATTTATGCCTACAAAGATACAAATAACTCACGGAATCTGCACAACTTTTCTTAATCCTTTTTGTCGGAAAAACAGCTGCACGAACCGCTTTCGTGATTCGTGCATCAAACAATTAAAACATAAATAGATAAAACAAACTATCTAAAGTTAATGATCAGGTTATGTATTGGCTGAAAAGTCGCATTTGGGGATTATTTCAACACCCGTTCGATGTATTCGTGGTAGTCCTTCACCACGGGTTCGTAGTCCTCATCCTCAAACAAGGGCGAGGAGATCAGAAAATCAGCCGATGTACGGTTAATCGCCGTGGGGATGTTATAGAGGGTCGCCAAGCGCAGCAACGCCTTGACATCGACATCGTGCGGTTGCGCAGCCATCGGATCCCAAAAGAAGATCAGCGCACCGATTTCGCCCTGCGCAATCTTCGATCCGAGCTGTTGATCGCCACCCAACGGACCCGATTTAAGGAGGGTTACACTCAATTCATCTTCTACTTCAATTGCCCGTTTTAATTCGTATTCGGTCAGTTGTTTATGTTCATTCATCCGATGCTCTTGCAGCGTGCGCTCAACCATTTTTCCCGTAGTTCCCGTACACACCAAAGGGTAACGGCTCAACTTCTTGGAGTTCCATTCTACCCACTCTGCCAAGTCGCGTTTCATGTGGTCGTGTGCGACCAAAGCCACTAATTTTCGTTTCATAATCACCTTGATTTAAATACTCAGCAGCAAGATACACATACCCTGCCAAAAGGATGTTAAGCGAAAGTTAAAATGTTGTTGCGGTCGGTTTTTGGGGCGATTCTTCGCGGGGCTTTGGAATTAAAGTCGTATCTTTGTGCCGATTTTTGAAGCACAAAACCACAATTTAGAATCCCGACTATGAAAATTGCCGACATCGAATTGGGCGACAAGCCCCTGCTCTTGGCTCCGATGGAAGATGTAACCGACCCTTCGTTTCGCTACATGTGCAAGCACTTCGGAGCGGATGTCGTCTACACCGAATTTATTTCGGCAGACGGTTTGATCCGCGATGCTGCCAAGTCGCTCAAGAAGTTGGAGTTGGATGAAGCAGAGCGCCCCGTGGGCATTCAGATCTATGGGCACATGATCGAGCCGATGGTCGAAGCCGCACGCATGGCAGAGGCCGCCAATCCCGACATCATAGACATCAATTTCGGCTGCCCCGTCAAGAAAATTGCGGGTCGCGGAGCCGGTTCGGGGATGATGCGCGATGTACCTTTGATGGTCGAAATGACCCGTCAGATCGTGCAGGCGGTGAAAAAACCGGTGACGGTCAAAACCCGCTTGGGATGGGACGACGAGTCGAAAAACATCGAAGAAATCGCCCTCAGATTGCAGGATGTGGGCATCGCAGCACTCACGATCCACGGGCGCACGCGCGCGCAGATGTATCGCGGTGAGGCAGATTGGACACTCATCGGCAAAGTGAAGAACAACCCGCTGATCACGATCCCGATCATCGGCAACGGCGATGTGGATTCGGGGCCGAAGGCAGCCGAGATGTTCGACCGCTACGGCGTGGACGGCGTGATGATCGGTCGCGCGACCTACGGTCGTCCGTGGATTTTCAAGGAGGTGAAACACTACTTGGCAACGGGCGAGGTACTCCCCCAACCCGATGTGCGCCAACGCGTTGCGATTGCAAAGGAGCATCTGCAAAAATCGCTTGAAATCAAGGGCGATTATGTAGGCATCTTGGAGATGCGCCGTCATTTGACGAACTATTTCAAGGGCTTGCCCAATTTCAAGGAAACGCGCATGAAACTCGTGACCTCGCTCGACATCGAGGAGCTGTTCGCCACCTTGGATTATGTCGAGCAGGAATGGGGCGATTTCGATCTTTCGACTACCGTACCCCTGCCCCTCTCGCACAACATCTAAACATCTGATTGCAAGACACAAAGAAGGCGGAAACCCTGCACGAGGATTTCCGCCTTTTCTATTGTGTACGATGCCCGCAGACTATTTCTGCAAAGCCTCCCAAAGCATATCTTTGAGCTGGGTGATGTTCAGACCTGCAACCGATGAGATGAACACCGACGGAATGCCCTCGGGCAGGTGCGCCTTCATCTCCTCGATCAGCCCCTCGTCGAGCATATCGCACTTGGTGATCGCCAACAAGCGTTCCTTGTCCAACAACTCAGGGTTATACTGCGTGAGTTCACCCAGCAAAACTTCGTAATCCTTCTTGACATCATCGCTGTCGGCAGGGATCATAAACAACAGGACGGAGTTACGCTCGATGTGGCGCAAGAATCTCGTTCCCAAGCCTTTACCCTCATGTGCACCCTCGATGATTCCGGGGATGTCCGCCATCACGAACGACTTGTTATCGCGCACCGACACGATGCCCAAGTTCGGTTCAAGCGTTGTAAATGCGTAGTTTGCGATCTTGGGTTTTGCCGCCGAGACCACCGACAGCAAAGTCGATTTTCCGGCATTGGGGAAACCGACCAAGCCGACATCCGCCAAGACCTTCAGCTCGAGGATAAAAGTACCCTCATCGCCTTCCTCGCCCGGCTGTGCGTAGTGCGGAACTTGGTTCGTTGCGCTCTTGAAGTGCCAGTTACCCAAACCGCCGCGTCCGCCCTTGAGCAGCACCAAGCGGTCGCCGTGGTTCGTCACCTCGCCCACATTCACGATCGACTCGTTGCCCTCCTCATCGACCAAGATGCGCTTGGCAACCGTGCCGAGGGGTACGGGGATCACGATGTCCTCGGCATTCTTGCCCGAGGAGCGCGCACCCGAACCGCATTCGCCGTCTTTGGCGAATTGGTGGCGCTGGTATTTGAGGTGGATCAGCGTCCAATACTGCTTCTCACCGACCAACACGATGCTGCCGCCCGAACCGCCGTCACCGCCATCGGGCCCTCCAAAAGCCACGAATTTCTCGCGGCGGAAGTGCATCGAACCGCTGCCGCCATGACCCGAACGGGCAAATATTTTAACATAATCTACAAAGTTAGATCCTGCCATAATGCGTATTTAATTGCGTTAATTGCTTGTAAATAGGAGGCAAAGATACAAAATTTCCGAAAATTCCGCCTTCTTTGTTTCCTTTTTCCTTTCGTTCCGTGCCGTTTTTGCAGTCGGCATCGGGGATTATTCGGAGAGTTTCGGGTTGTTTTTGTGGCGTTCTTTGTCGCGTTGGGTTTTCTTTTGAAACGATTCTTTGATCGCCTCCTCCAAGTCCACGCCCGTTTGGTTCGCCAAGCAGACCAAGACCCAAAGCACATCTGCCATCTCCTCCGAGAGGTTGTCCTTCTCGCCCGCCTTGAACGACTGATCGCCGTATTTGCGTGCCATGACACGCGCCAACTCTCCCACTTCCTCGGTCAAGAGCGCCATGTTGGTCAGCTCGCTGAAGTAGCGCACGCCGTACTCCTTGATCCACGCATCGATATTGCGTTGTAATTGCTTGATTTCCATATTATTTCACTCGAATTAGGTTCAATCCGTCACGAATTGGAACGATCACATTTTCCACGCGTTGATCCGCCAAAACCATGCGGTTAAACTCCAGCAAAGCCTGCGTATGATGGTCGTTATGTACCACGGGTTCAACGACTTTGCCCGACCAAAGGATGTTGTCCGCAACGATGATCGAACCGCTGTGGAGCAAGGGTTTTCCGTCCCGATCGCCCATCAGCATACGGTAGTAATCGGGGTATTCACGCTTGTCGCCGTCCATAAAAACAAAGTCAAACACGCAGCCGAGTTTTGGGGCAAGATCCAACGCCGAACCGATGTGCAGGCGAATCTTATGTCCGTGGGGACTGCGGTCGAAGAACGACTGCGCAAACTCCTCCAACTCATCATCGACTTCGAAGGTGTGCAAAACGGCATCCTCCGTCAAGCCCGCCGCCATCGACAGTGCCGAATAGCCCGTAAAAGTGCCGATCTCAAGCACCGTTTGAGGGCGTTGCATCCTTATGAGCAACTCCAACAAACGACCCTGAACCGCACCCGACAGCATACGCGGGGCAATCATTCTCAAATGCGTTTCGCGATCCAACTCATGCAACAGCTCATCTTCGGGCTCGGAGTGGTCGCGCACATAGCGTTCCAAATCATCCATAACTATCTGTAAATCAATCGTGACATATTCGTAAATGCGACCTCGGCAACCTCCGTGAGTTGCTCGGCCGTGAGGCTCTGCACCTTGGCAAAGACCTCTTTGAGGGAATCCATACCGTTGTGTACCAAGTAGCTCTTGCCCGCGCCCAACATATAATTTTCGTTGCTCTCGGTCGAGATCGCCATCTGGGCGATGAATTGCTTCTTCGCCATCGACAGCTGACGGGTGGTCGGAAGCGTGGTACGCATCCGTTTTAACTCGCGTTCGATCAAATCAATACATTGTTCGGCATTGTCGTGATCGGAGCTGAAATAGATGGTTTCAATGCCCGTATCGCCGTAAGGCGTATAGGCGGCTTCGATATTGTAGGACAAGCCGTTTTTCTCGCGCAGAACCATATTCAATACCGAATTGGCACAAGGACCGCCTAAAATATTGGTAACAAGCATCAGCGGAAGGCGTTGCTCCTCATCGTAACTGAACGCACGGTTGCCGATGATGCAATGCGTTTGGTGGGTGTGCTTCGTCACGGTGCGCTCAAAAGGCGTGTAGGAGGTCGGTGCAACGCGCTTAAAAGAGCGAGCAGGGGTGGTAAAATCGCCGAAATAGCGCAGAGCCATTGCCTCGGCGGTCTTCGGCGAAAAACTACCGATGGATGCAAACACCATCTGATCGATGGTATGCGTACGGCGAGTGAATCGGCGCAGGGAATCGCCGTTATAGCGCATCAGCGCCTGCTTGCGACCGAGGATGTTGTGTCCCAAATCCGAACCTTCGAACAGCATGTCTTCGAAGGTGTCGTAGATCAAATCGCACGGCGAATCTTTATAGGTATTGATCTCATCGACAATGACTTCCTTCTCGCGGTCGAGTTCGTGATCGGGGAAGGTCGAGCGGAAAGCGATGTCCGCCAACAGCTCCACCGCCTTGGCATAATCGCCCCGAAGCACCGTGGCGTGAAGCGTGGTGTCCTCCTTGGTGGTAAAAGCATTAAGTTCACCGCCCAAATTCTCCAAACGGCAGTTCACCTGCCATGCACGGCGTTTCTCGGTGCCCTTGAAAAAGGCGTGCTCGCAGAAGTGCGCCAAGCCGTATTCATCGGGGTGTTCATCGCGACTGCCTGCGTTGATCACCAAGGCGCAATGTGCCACCGTATTTTTCACCTGCCGATGAATGCCACGCAATCCGTTCGGCAGTCGATAGGTATAAAATTCCATGTTACTTGTGCTTTAAACGAAGATACTCGCCCGTATGGCTTTGTGCGCATTGCTCCAAGTCGCGGGGCGTACCCTCAAAGACAATCTCACCGCCGTGTGTACCCGCTTCGGGACCGAGGTCAATGACCCAATCGGCGCATTTGATAATGTCCATATTATGCTCCACCACGACAATCGTATGACCCCGGTCAATCAGCGCATTGAACGAAGCGAGGAGCTTCGAGATGTCGTGGAAATGCAGACCCGTAGTCGGCTCATCGAAGATGAACATCACCCCGCCATCGGTTCGATCCTTCGTGAGGAACGAAGCGAGTTTCACGCGCTGCGACTCACCGCCCGAAAGGGTCGAGGAGGATTGTCCGAGTTTGATGTAGCCCAAACCCACATCCTGCAACGGACGCAGGCGCTCAACGATACGGCGGCAGGTCGCGTTCGCCTTGTCCTCCGCGAAGAAATCGATGGCGGCATCGACCGTCATCTCCAACACATCGCTGATCGATTTATCGCGGTAGGTTACTTCCAAGACCTCATCGCGGAAGCGCTTGCCCTTGCACGCCTCACAGACCAATTCGACATCCGCCATAAACTGCATCGATACCTTGATCACGCCCTCGCCCTGACACTCCTCGCAACGACCTCCCGCCATGTTGAACGAGAAATGCGAAGCCGTCATGCCCGTATGCTTGGCGTAGGGCTGTTCGGCGAACAGATGGCGGATCTCATCGTATGCCTTGATGTAGGTCACGGGGTTCGATCGAGAAGATTTGCCGATGGGGTTTTGATCGACCATCTCGACCGATTTCAGTGCGCCGAGATCGCCCTCCAAACCGTCAAAATCGCCGGGTTTGATGCCCGTATCGAACATCATACGGCGCAAAGCAGGATACAAAATACCCTTCGCCAACGAGGACTTGCCGCTACCGCTAACACCTGTGATGCAAGTCATCACGCCCAACGGAATACGCACATTGAGGTTACGGAGGTTGTTTTCGCGCGCACCGCGGATCAAGATCGACCGGCTCCAACTTCGGGCAGATTCGGGAATCTCAATGCGTTTACGCCCTGTGAGGTAATCGGCGGTAAGACTTTTGTTGCATTTCAAAAGTTTGGAAAGAGTACCGTTGAACACAATTTCGCCGCCATTGTAGCCCGCCAAGGGACCCACATCGACGATCCAATCGGCAGCACGCATCACCTCCTCCTCGTGCTCCACCACGATCACCGTGTTGCCCAAGTCGCGCAGTTGCTTTAGGATCTTAATCAGTCGGTTGGTGTCTCGCGGGTGCAAACCGATCGAAGGCTCGTCCAAGATGTAGAGCGAACCCGTGAGGTTACTGCCCAAAGAAGTCGAAAGGTTGATGCGCTGCGACTCTCCGCCCGAGAGGGTCGAGGAAAGACGATCCAAAGTGAGATAACCCAAACCCACATCCGCCAAGTAATCCAAGCGGTTGCGGATCTCGATCAAGATGCGTTGGGCGGTCTTTCGATCGTGTTCATCGAGCTCGAGATCGGCGAAAAACCGCACCAATTCATCGACCGACATCGTAACTAATCGGGCGATATTCTTGCCCCCTACATGGACATAAAGAGCCTCCTTTCTCAGACGGCTTCCTCCACATTCGGGGCAGGTTGTTTTGCCCATATAACGCGCCTTCATCACGCGGAATTGGATCTTACGGCGCTCCGAATCGATGTATTCGAAGAACTCATCCAAGCCGTGGAAATACTCGTTTCCGCGCCACAGGAGGAGCTTTTGCTCGGGCGTGAGTTCGTGGAAAGGTGTGTGGATCGGAAAGTCGAACTTATAGGCGTTCTCCACCAAGAGTTCCTTCCATTTTTTCATGGTTTCGCCCCTCCAGCACGCAATGGCATCTTCGTAGATCGTGCGGCTTTTGTCGGGGATCACCAAATCCTCATCGATGCCCACTACCTTGCCGTAGCCCTCGCATCGGGGGCAGGCACCCAAGGGATTATTGAAGCTGAAAAGATGTTCCGTGGGCGGTTCAAAGGTGATGCCATCCGCCTCGAAACGAGCTGAATAGGTCTTAGCACCGGCATCGGAAATCACCACACATTCATCGTGTCCGTAGGAAAATGCGCGATCGACCGAATCGCGGATTCGGGTCTGCGTGTCGTTATCGCTCGCAACCTTCAGTCGGTCGATCACCGCCAAGACATCCTCTGAGCGGGTCGCATCGGTAATGGTGGGCAGGAA
>SAMEA104404097__coassemble_101_pt1 | contig 93564 bp, 83 predicted proteins | sample SAMEA104404097__metabat2_high_PE_016 | metagenome-assembled genome bin SAMEA104404097 (sample SAMEA104404097) | Balaenoptera acutorostrata | reverse complement strand
GCATCATGAAGCAAATCGTCCCCGAGTTCAAGAGTAAGCAGTCGAAGTATGAAGCATTAGATCGATAAATAATACATTATTATGTTGTTTAATTCATTTGATTTTTTAGTTTTTTTTCCAATAGTGTGCATCGTTTATTTTGCTTTGGGAAAGAATAAATATAGAAATCCATTCTTGCTTATTGCGAGTTATTATTTCTACATGAATTGGAATCCGGTCTACGCTTTATTAATTTTAAGTTCGACTGTCCTAACCTATTTTTGTGGATTATTGGTTCAAGCTAACTTTAATGAAATAAAAAGGAAGAAATTATTTTTGACATTAAGTCTCGTAATTAATTTCTCAATACTTTTCATATTTAAGTACTATAATTTTATTAATGAATCGGTATGGGGAATAATGTCTACAATGGGCTTGCGATGGGATGTGCCTAATCTCGATCTGTTGTTGCCTGTCGGAATCTCTTTTTATACTTTTCAAGCTGTTGGCTATACGATTGATGTGTATAGAGGCACGATTCAAGCTGAACGCAAATTTAGTACTTATGCCTTGTTTGTTTCCTTTTTTCCGCAATTGGTTGCCGGACCTATTGAACGAGCGAAGAATCTATTGCCTCAATTTCACAAAGAACATATTTTTAAATATGACAACTTTGTATCAGGTTTTAAATTGATGCTTTGGGGTTATTTTATGAAATTATGTGTCGCTGATCGTTTGGGAGAATATGTCGATGCTGTATATAATAATGTCGATGCTCATAATGGAACTTCATTCTTAATCGCTACTATCCTCTTTACATTTCAAATATATTGTGATTTTGGAGGTTATTCTAATATTGCGATCGGTGTTGCCAAGATATTGGATTACGATTTAATGGTCAATTTCCGTCGCCCATATTTTTCAGAATCTGTGAAGGATTTTTGGCGAAGATGGCATATTTCTCTTTCTTCTTGGTTTAGCGATTATGTGTATATTCCGTTAGGCGGTAGTCGTGTGAAGTATGCGCGTCATTTGTTGAATCTATTGATAACATTTTTAGTGAGTGGCCTATGGCATGGGGCTAACTGGACCTTTGTATTTTGGGGCAGTTTGCATGGAGTCCTTTTGATAATTCATAATGTGTACAAACGCGTTATCACATCTTGCCCCCCCCCAATATTTATGCCAAACCGTTGTTGCTCGGGCGTTTAAAGTACTGTCTTGTTTTGTTTGTGTAGCATTGGGTTGGATCTTTTTCCGCGCAAATAATGTAAATGAAGCTTTCATAATATTCGAAAAAATATTTACAGATCCGCAAATACCTTTTATAGCGCCTATGGCTTGGGGCTACGGATTTATTTCTTTGGCAATTTTGTTCTTAAAGGATTTTACGGATGAATATTTCCCGCATATAAAGTGTTTAAATTCTTCGAATAAGATAATATCAATATTGACAACTGCTTGCTTAACTATTTATATTATTCTCTTTGGAGCAATTGATAACAGTTCGTTTATTTATTTTCAATTTTAATTGATTATGAAAGCAAAATTATATAGACTTCTTTATATCCTCATATTTGTTGTTTTCGTTTGTATCTTGGATGTTTGTGTCGGTTTGTTTTTCGATGCAAAAATGAAGGAGTTGCCTGATGATGGAGAGCGTATTGCAAAGACAAATTATGCTATAAATAAAGTTAATTCTGATATTATTATTGTTGGATCCTCTCGTGCTGAAACTGGATATAATCCGAGAATCTTAATGGATAGTATTCCTCAATACAGCGTGTATAATTGTGGAGGCGACGGACAGGGGTTCTTTTATTGTAATACATTGATCAATACTATACTTGATAGGTATGTCCCGAATTATATTGTTTGGGATTTTAGACAAAGCGAGTTAGGTGGCGATAGCAATGAGAATTTAAGTATGTTGTTTCCTTTTTATAGCAACAATACGATAAAAAAGGTTATTGATCAAAAGACAGGATGGAGATCTCGGGTACTGATGAGATGTAATTCTTATCGTTTTAATGCTACTGCAGGAAGAATTTTGAGAGCTATATATCGACCAAGTAGCAATTTGAAAAACAGTTTTGGTTTTGGTCCAAGACCTGTTCATGCGGCAGATTTGCATTTAATTCCTAAAGATTTTTATCTTGATCCAAGTGTGTTGAATGAAGAGAAAATCAATTCATTTAAGGCTACTGTTTCGCGTGCGCAGAGGTTGGGTTGTACGATTGTTGTCGTGATTTCACCTATGTATAATATCTATAATTACGATAATGTTTATACACAAGAAGTACGGGCAATTTGTCAAGAGTATTCAATTCCGTTTTTCGATGATAGCCACATAGAGGAATTTCCACATAATAACGATCTGGCTTATGATGATTATCATCTGAATGTTGATGGTGCTAATTTATTTACAGCATATTTTTCGTTACAATTGAGAAATTATATATTAAAGAATTCGTCTAAATGAAGTCGAATGTTGAAATACTATTTATCCTGCTTAAGGCCGGTTTGGGTCTAAAAGGAGGGGAGTCCGATGGAATTTCCGCTCCTTTTGCGTTTGATCCCGATTGGAAGTGGATCTACAAAATGGCGGCGCGGCAGGGCATCTTGGCGATTGTCTATGATGGCTTGGCGGTGCTGATTGATGCGGGCGTGATCCCCGCCGACAAACAGCCCGAACGCGCGCTGAAGCTCCAATGGGGTTTCAATGTGGTGAAGATCGAGCAGCGTTTTGAACAGCAGAAGCGCGTGGCGGTGGAGTTGGCGGACATCTATGCCGAGCACAACATCCGCACGGTGGTGCTCAAGGGACTTGCCGCGGCACAATATTATCCCGTGCAGAACCATCGCCCTTGCGGAGACTTGGACTGCTTCTTGATGGGCGAATATGAGCGTGGAAATCAGATCTGTGAGCAGATTAAAGCGGATGTCAATCGCGATTATTACAAACATTCGCATATTGTCTACAAGGGCTTGACCATAGAAAATCACCAGTTCTGCACGGCAATTCGCGGATCAAAACGCGCCAAGAATTTCGAGCGCGAGCTTCAAAAATTACTCCCCGCAGGACAAACGACACCGATTGGCGATTCGCACCTTGAAGCTCCCGAACCGCTGTTCGATGCGCTGTTTTTGACGATTCATGCGTGGGGACATTTTCTCACCGAGGGCATCGCTCTAAGGCATCTGGTCGATTGGATGATGCTCCTCGATAAGCACGAGCAAGACATTGATTGGACGGAATTTAAGGTGATTGCAGCAGCTCGCGATCGCGGTATGTTGCGCTTCGCAGAGAGTATGATTGCCCTTGCGCACTTCGTTGCCGACTCCTCGCAAGCGCTCTCGGATGCCGATAGTCACCTGCTTCAAAGCATCCTTTACGATCAAGACAAGATCAACAATAAGGGCTATTCGGCATGGATGGGGCGTGTGATGTTGGTCAAAAACGCTTTGTGCAGCGATTGGAAATATAAGGCATACAGCGAACAATCTTCGTTTGGCAGAACCATCAATAACATTTGGTCGTTCATCTTCGAACGCAATCCGCATCTTTAGGCTTTTGGTGCAATTTGTTAAAAAACTCCGATCTTACTGTCAGATCGGAGTTCTTTTTTGCCGGAAAATCGCGAGGATACGAGATTTTTCGCAAATAACTTGCACAATTCAAAAATAAATCCGTATATTTGCACCCGATAAGCGAAGGATTCCGCGCTTGTTGCCACTTTGGGGGATTAGCTCAGTTGGCTAGAGCACTTGCTTTGCAAGCAAGGGGTCAAGGGTTCGACTCCCTTATTCTCCACCAAAATCAAAAGCCTATTGCATTTCTGCAGTAGGTTTTTTATGTCCATTTCTTGTGGTGTGTCTTGTTAAAAATCAAGTAGAGCCAAGAACTGCTTCCGGAAATTGCGATTCTATTTTGGAATATGAAGAATACAAAAAACGGCTGGTGAACAGCAGCCTAAAATTCGGATATATAATAAGTTATAACGATGAAAAATGCGGTTAATGAAGGGTTCATTAACCGCATTTTTTATTCAATTCCCGACCGGAATTTCTATTGGCAGAGTAGCGAGATCAGCACCGGCACGCTCAGATCGAGAACGATGCCGTGGATCAGGGCGATGGGCACGATGCTCTTGCCCGAGGCGCGCGTGATGATCGGCAGGCAGACATCCATCGAGGGACTGCCTGCCGCCGCCACGGGTGCGAATTTCCCGAAGAAACGGCGGAAAAGAGGTGCGCCCAACAATGCCACGACTTCGCGTATGATGTTGGCTAACAGAGCGATGGCGCCCAGCTGCGCCGCTACCACCGCTCCGTCCGTCACGCCCTTGTATTCGGTGATCAGAAGTGATGAGAGCGAGTAGTAGCCGAATCCGCTCCCGACTGCCATGCAGTCCGTTGCGCTCCATTCCGCGAAAGCCAAACTCGCCAACGCCGAAAACGCCAATGTCCCCGCGATGGTGAACAGCGGGAGCAGCAGGGTCGTGGGGCTGATGTTGCGGATCAGCACGCCCAACTCGCCATTCGCGCCGATGTTGAGCCCCACTTGCAGGATGAGGGCATAGAGCAGATAGGTCGGCACCTCTGCCAACGCGCCCGCCAAGGCATCGCCCCCGAATACGCCGATCGCGATCCCCGCGGCGAATGCTAACAAAACGATGAGATTACTTTTCAAGTCGGCCTCCTTTCTTCACATAGATTCGCCACGCCACAGCCGAAGCCACCACACTTCCCAAGACGGCGGCGATTGCGATTACAGCCGCTTGCATGCCATATTGCCCGATTTTCGCCACGAGGTCTTTGTTCGCCCCGATGGTGATTCCGAAGATCAGGAGCATGGCATAGATGGTCCACGATGTCGATTGGTCGAGCGCTTTGAAAACCTTCCGCCCGCTGAAGGCATATCCCGCGGCAATCCCCGCAAGGAGCAGTCCTAAAATGATGAACATAGATGTGTTTCCGAAAAAATGAGTTGCAAAAATATCTCTTTTCGCCGAATCTGCCAAATTCGGAATACGAAAAAGCGGATGATCCCGTCTCCGAAGAGTTAAGATCATCCGCTCGAAAATAAAACCCCTATAAAGTTTACTTCTTGAGTTTCAGCTCGTAAAGATCACCACGGCGGTCGCGCAGGTTACGCACCGATCCGTAGGTGTGCAGTTCGTTCAACAGTCCCAAATCGACATCCGACACCAAGATCATCTCGGTGTTGGGCGTTGCCTCGGCGCGCTTTCCGTCGGTCGGGAAGGCGAAGTCGCAGGGCGTGAATACGCCCGACTGCGCATACTGAATGTCCATGTTGTGTACCCTCGGCAGGTTGCCCACGCTGCCCGCAATCGCCACGAAGCATTCGTTCTCGATGGCGCGCGCCTGTGCGCAAACCCTTACGCGCGAATAGCCGTTCTGCGTATCCGTCAAGAACGGCACGAACAGAATTTGCATGCCCTGATCCGCCATGATGCGCGACAGCTCGGGGAACTCCACATCGTAGCAAATCAAGATGCCGATCTTGGCGCAATCCGTCTCGAAGGTCTGCACCATGCTGCCGCCCGACAAACCCCAGCTCTTGATCTCATCGGGCGTGACATGGATCTTCTCGTACATCTCGAACGATCCGTCACGGCGAATCAGGAAGCCGACATTGTACAACTTGCCGTCTTCCTTGCGGTAGGGCATACTTCCCGTGATGATGTTGATGTTGTAGCTGATAGCCAATTCCACGAACCGGTCACGCACCTGCTCGGTGTACTCCGCCAGTCCGCGGATGCTCTGCGCCTCGCCCAAGTGGTTGTATTTTGCCATCAGCGGGGCGTTGAAATATTCGGGGAAGAGGATGAAGTCCGACTTGTAGTCCGACACGGCATCCACGAAAAACTCCACCTGCTCAAATACATCGTCCAAAGTCTTGTAGGGGCGCATCTGCCATTGCACCAATCCGACGCGGACGGTCGATTTCTTGTCGATGAACTCATCGTTGTTGTTGGGCTGGTAGTAGATGTTGTCCCATTGCAGGAGGGTTGCGCAATGCTTCGACTCCTCGTCATTCGGGAGGTAATTCTTCATCACGCGGCGCACATGGAAGTCGTTCGAGAGCTGGAAAGTCAGCACCGGGTCGTAAATTTCCCTCGAGCGCACCTTGTTGATGTACTCCTTGGGGCGCATCGTTTCGGCATACTTGTAGTAGTTGGGGATTCGCCCGCCGAACATGATCGCCTTCAGATTGAGCTTCTCGCACAGTTCCTTGCGGTATTCGTACATACGGCGCGCCAAGCGCAGACCTCGGTATTCGGGGTGGATGAACACCTCGATTCCGTACAAAATATTACCATCGGGGTTGTGGGTCGAGAAAGTTTCGTTGCCCGTCACTTGGGCGTAGGTGTGGTCGTCCTTGACCATATTGTAATTGACGATGATCGAGAGGGCGCAGCCCACGATTTTGTTGTCGACCACCGTGACAACCTGTCCTTCGGGGAAGATGCGGATCAGCGTTTCGATCTGCTTGTGCGTCCAAAAGACATCCTTGTCGGCATAAACACGCTTGAAAGATTGGGAGAGTTGTGCGTAGTCCTCGATTTGCAGGTTGCGCACCTCCACTTTGTTGATTTTGTGATTCAGTTCCATAACAACGGATTAGCAAATACGGTGCAAAGGTACGGTTTTTTCGCCCTCGTTGTTCAAAAATTTCAAAAACTAAAGACCGGTGTGGGGCATGATGTCCCGAAATGGGGCAAGTGCGCGAAATGAGTTGCTGCGGTACGCATTTTGGGGGCTATTCTTTGGGTCGGTTCTTTTCGTTTTGCTCGCGGTGTTGCATGATCGAGATGAACGACGAGGAGATGATTGCGGTGGGGATGGCGATCATCGCGATGCCCACCATCGCGATGATGCTGCCCAAGATTTTGCCCATCGGGGTGATGGGGTACAGATCGCCGTAACCCGTTGTCGTGAAGGTTACTACCGCCCACCAAAGCCCGTCGCCGATGTTGCCGAACGCCTCGGGTTGCGCCTCGCGTTCGATGTAATACATCACGATCGCCGAGAAGCAGATCACGATGAAGCACGCCGTGTAAGCGGTGTACAACTCCGAGCGCACCAACAGCAGAGCGTGTCCGATGATGCGGAACGAACGCGAGTGGCGTATCAACTTGAAAATGATGAAGATATAAGGAAGGATTACCAAGTGAATCAGCTCTGTATCGCGGCAAAAATAAGCCAATACGCACGGCAGAATGGCGACAAAATCGACCAACCCGTAGAACGAAAAAAGGTATTTCATCCGTGCCTTTCGGGGCGAAAACGAGGGGTGCAACTTGGGCGCGCAGCCGATCCGCGCCGCATATTCCACCAGGAAAACGAATGAGGACAAGTAGTTGATGCTGAACAGCAAACCTCGATAAGGAGCTAACTGACGGAACGAAGAAAGCACCACCGCCACAATCGACACAGCGATGAAAAACAGCACGAAGCAATTGAAAAACCGGCTCTGCAACAGCCTCACAAGGCGCGACTCGAAGTCCATAATAGATAAGTGTTTGTTCTTTGGGTGCAAAGTTACGCGTGTTTCATCCAACGCGGTTCTCGGTTTTTGCGCCTTTCGTTGCCTGATTTTCCTCTTTTCGGGGCATCAACCCGACCTCCGAAGACCGCTCGGCACGGGTTTTGAACCCCCGAAAATAAGGCGCAATGCGGGATCCGCGCAACTTTCCCCGCGCGAAAAAATCCGACTTGCGGGAATTTTTATTAATTTTGCACATTATGAAACTCACATTTTTGGGAACCGGAACTTCGCAGGGCGTGCCCGTCATCGGATGTCGTTGCCCGGTGTGCACCTCGGCTGATCCGCGCGACAACCGCCTGCGCACCTCGGCGATGGTCGAGGTGGGGGATAAGCGCATCATCATCGATGCGGGTCCCGACTTCCGCTATCAAATGCTGCGCGAGGGTGTGCGCCACATCGATGCCATCCTCCTCACGCACGAACACAAGGACCACATCGGCGGTTTGGACGATGTGCGCGCCTTCAACTTCGTGGATTACCCGCGCGAAATCCACCGCGTGGACATTTACGCTTCGGAGGAAACAGCCACGGGTGTACGCAAGGATTTTGACTATGCTTTTGCCAAGAACAAGTACCGCGGTGTGCCCGAAATCGAGTTGCACGAGATTGACACCACGCACCCGTTTACAGCGGCGGGCTTGGAGATTGTACCCATCAACGGACAGCATTCTTCGCGCTTCCGTGTGACGGGCTACCGCATCGGACGGTTGGCATATCTGACTGATTTCAAGACTATTGCCGATGATGAAGCGGCTAAACTTGAGGGCGTGGATGTCTTGGTGGTCAATGCCTTGAGGTTCGAGCCGCACGACTCGCATTTCTCGGTGGGGGAGGCGCTCGAACTGATCGCCCGCGTGAAGCCCTGCCGAGCATTCCTGACCCACATGTCCCACGACATCGGGCTGTATGTGGAGACCAATCCGAAACTTCCCGCAGGGGTCGAACTGGCTTATGACCGCCTGCAAGTCGAGGTGGAGGAATAACGGATGAAGCAAAAAATTAAAACACTATAATCATGGGAAAATCATTGAAAGACAAGGTGGTAGTCATCACGGGCGCATCCTCGGGCATCGGAGCTGCGATGGGGCGCGAGTATGCTGCCGCAGGGGCGCGTGTCGTGTTGGGCGCTCGCTCCGAAGAAAAACTGCGCGAGGCTGCCGAAGCCATTCGCGCGAAGGGGGGCAAGGCAGCTTATTGCCCCGTTGATGTTACCAAACCCGAGGAGTGCAAGGCGTTGATTGATACTGCTGTACGCGAGTTCGGCGGCATCGATGTCCTCATCTGCAACGCGGGTATCTCGATGCGCGCCATCTTCGACGACTGCGAGTTGGAGGTACTGCATCGCCTGATGGATGTCAATTTCTGGGGTACGGTCAATTGTTGCAAATATGCTTTGCCGTACATCCAACAAAGCCACGGCTCGATTGTCGGTATCTCGTCCGTTGCGGGTCTGCACGGCCTGCCCGGTCGCACGGGTTACTCGGCATCGAAGTACGCCATGACGGGTTTCTTGGAGACCCTCCGCATCGAGAACCTCAAGAAGGGCATCCATGTGATGATCGCCTGCCCGGGCTTCACCGCATCGAATGTGCGCTTTTCGGCACTCACCGCCGACGGATCGCAGCAGGGTGCAACACCCCGCAATGAGCAAAAGATGATGACTCCCGAACAAGTTGCCCACATCGTGGAGCGCGGCATTCGCCGCCGTAAGCGTTTGTGTCTCATGGAAATCGAAGGTCGCGCAACGCATTTCGTGAAGAAATTCGCCCCTGCCTTCCTCGACAAATGCTTCTACTATGTGATGTCGAAAGAACCCGATTCGCCCTTCAAATAGCGAGCGGTCGCTTTTTATAAAACATCCCGTTGAATTTTTTTCAACGGGATGTTTTTTGTAGCCTCATTTTTTTTGTTGCTCCAGCGCCCGTTCGATCATCTCCAATGCTTTGGAATGTTTGGCGATCAGTCGCTCATAGCCGAATGCCTTGCCGCGTGCCAAGTTGTGCTTCAGATCGTTGCGCTTGACATGGATTGCCGTGCTGTTGCCCGAATCGATGATGCGTTGCACATAGGTGTAGTAATCCGTGCCTTTTTTGTGGGTGCAGAGCCGTGCTGCCTCCACCACTTCTTCGGGCACGCCTTCTCGGCGCAAATCATCGAACGACCACTCGCTGTCCTCCACCACATCGTGCAGGAATCCCAAACATTTCTCGGCATCGGTTGCGCCCATCGACCCCACGATCAACGAATGGAGAATCAGCGCATTGCCGTCTCGGTCTCGTTTGCCGCGAAGTGCTTCTGTGGCAATCCGTAGGCACACCTCCACTTGGTCTTGGGTAATCGGATCTTGATCGGTCGCGCGTTTTGCGCCGATTTCAAACGGAAGAATTTCCATAATCGTAAAATTTCAGGGGATTTCAACGAATCCAAAGATACAAAAAAATCCCGAGACCATCAACGCCTCGGGATTTTTTATCGAACTTAATCGACCGACTTATTTGAAGAAGATCGAAGAAATTTCCTTGTAGTTGTGTACGCGCTCGATGACATCGGCGAACAGATCGGCGATTGACAGCACGGTGAACTTGTGCAGGTCGCGATCGGGGTTCAACGGAATGGTATCGGTACAGATCACCTCCTCCAAAGCCGAAGCATTGATGCGGTCGTAAGCCGGACCCGACAACACGGGGTGGGTGATGGCTGCACGCACGCTCTTTGCACCGCGCGCCATCAACATATCGGCTGCCATGCAGATCGTACCTGCGGTATCGATCATATCGTCCACGATCAGCACATTACGACCCTCGACATCGCCGATGGCGGTCATCGTGCCCACAACATTGGGTTTCGCACGCTCCTTGTGCGAGATGATGATCGGGGTGCCCAACAACTTGGCGTAGGTGTTGGCGCGTTTTGCACCGCCCATATCGGGCGAAGCGATCGAGAGATCCTCGATATTGAGGCTCTTGATGTAGGGAATGAAGATGCCGCTTGCGTACAACGCATCAACGGGAACATCGAAGAATCCCTGTATCTGATCGGCGTGGAGATCCATCGTCATGATTCGATCGACACCGGCAGCCATCAAAAGGTTGGCAACCAACTTGGCACCAATCGGCACACGCGGACGATCCTTACGATCCTGACGCGCCCAACCGAAGTAAGGCATGACGGCAACTACCTTGTATGCCGAAGCGCGGTGAGCGGCATCGATCATCATCAGGAGTTCCATCAAGTTGTCCGAAGGCGGGAAGGTCGATTGTACGATAAAGACCGTGCATCCACGGATAGACTCAGTAAAGCAGGGCTGGAACTCGCCGTCGCTGAAGCGAACAACCTCCGACTGGCCGAGGGCGGTACCGAAACTTGCTGCGATTTTCGTAGCGATATACTCCGATCCGCTGCCTGCAAAAATTTTAATTTTATGGATTGCCATAGTAACGAGGATTTAAGACGACACAAATATAGGATAATCCGATGAGAAAATCCTCTTTTTTCAAAAGGATTTTTCAACAATCGGTTAAACATCGAGACATTTTCCGATAAAATCGAGTACTTCCTGTCTTCCTTGAGCCTTTTCCGATGAGGTGATGAGCATCGGCGGCAGTTCCTCCCATTGTTCCTTGAGTGCCTTTTTGTAGAAGGTTACATTCTTGTTCTGCTGATTGGGCGAGAGCTTGTCGGCCTTGGTGAAGATGATGCCGAACGGGATGCCGTTCATGCCGAGCATCTCGATAAACTTCATGTCGATCTTCTGCGGTTCAAGTCTGATATCGACCAACACGAACAGAAAGTGCATCTTCTCGCACTTCAACACATAGTCGGTGATGATCTTCGAGAAATCATCGCGCATCGACTTCGAGGTGCGGGCATAGCCGTAGCCGGGCAGATCGACCAAGTACCATTTCTTGTCGATCAGAAAGTGATTGATCAGGCGCGTCTTGCCGGGCGTACCCGACACCTTGGCAAGTCCTGCGTGGTTGGTGAGCATGTTGATGAGCGACGATTTGCCCACATTGCTTCGCCCGATGAAGGCGATGTCCTTCAAATCATCCTTCGGCACCTGCCCGATGCGCTCCGAGGAGCACTTAAATTCGGCTTTGTAGATCTGCATATTCTTTTGAATTTTCGCAAAGGTACGAATTAAATTCCAAATTTTCGAAATTCCCCTTTCTGTGGCTTTTTACAAAGCGCGGAGTGTCGCCTTCGATTGGCGGAATGCGGGCATCGTCATGCCGATGCGGGCGTTGATGTAGGTCGGGTCGCACATCACATACCTGTCGCCCCCGTAGAGGAAGGCATCGCCCGCAACATCTGAGCTAAAGCGCACGCCGCAGGTGATGTGTCCCACGCCTTTTGATGCCGCATTACCCTCATAGCTGATCGACACCATCTTCAGCCCCAAGAGCTCGCGCACCAACCACGAAAATACGCCCACGCGATCCTTGCAGTTGTTCTTGCCGTAGTAGAACGACTCCTCGATGAAGAGTTGTTTCTGCCGTCCGAACAGCTCCTCATCGGTGGCATAGTCGAATCCGTTCTGCACGAAGTTCAAGAGGTATTGCACCGCCTCGACCTCGCTCTTTCCCGCAATCGCTCGGCGCAACGCGGGAAGTAAGCTTTGTGCTAAATCCGCATCCACGCCCTGCGCGTAATACACCTCGCCCTTCATCATCGGGCAATGGAGCATCATCGCCACTTCGCCCACATTGATCCGCGCCTTGAGTTCCGCGCCTAACAGACGGCTCATGCGCCCGAACGCCATCTCCTGCTTCAAGCCGACCTGCATGCGCCCGTCCAAATGAAGACTCAGGTTGCGGTCGGCATATTCAAATTGGCGGTCGTAGGTGCGGAATCCCTCGCTGGGGTTGTGTCCGTAACTATAAATATAGTGTCGGCGGTTGCCCACCACAAGGTAGGGCACATTGTACACGGCCTCCTTGAACGGCAAGAGCAACACGAATCGCTCGCCACAAAGCGCAATCTGCGCATGGAACTTGAGCTGCGAGAGCAGGAAACACTGCATCGCAATGCGCTCGTTGGGTCGGTCGGCGGGGTAGGCGGCTTCGCTCACGCGCTTTGCCAGCTGGTAGTGTCCCCATCCGTTGAGGTGGTGCTCGCGGGCATAGACCGCCATGCAATCGACCACATCATCCGCCTCCGAGCTCCACTCCTTCCACAGCGCGGCAAATCCGTCTTCCGAGGTGCGCTCCAAGCGCGGGGTGAGCTCGTCGGAGCATTTCATCCGCAGCCCATCGCCGAAGAAATCGATGGATAATTCCTCATCGGAATTATCTTCCTCCTCCTCTTTGCGGATGTCGGGCGTTTCGGGTTGAGGTTCGGGTTGAGGTTTCAGTTCGGGCTGAACCTTGGGCATCTGCGGTTTCGGCGGACAGATATTCGGCTTTGCGGGGCGCGGTCTCGGGCGCGGTTTCACTCCCGGTTGCGGTCGGACTTCGGGTCGGGGACGGATTTCGGGTCGGGGACGCATCCCGTGTTCGTTTTTCGGTCGCACTTGGGGTGCAGGACGGATGCCCCGCCCGTTTTGCTCCACGATCTTTCGGATGCGCTCCAAGTCGGGACGCACCTCGGGCAGGGGCTTCACGGCGGGATCTGTGATCCGCTCGGGTCGGGGTTGCACGACCGTTTCGGGTTTTTCGCCCGACTCGGCGTTGTAGTCCTGCCAACGCTTCTTCAAAAAGTCGGCATAGCGTGCGTTGGCGCGTGCCTTGTAGTCCTCAAACTCGCGCTGCCGTTCGCTCCGATATTTCTTGTAGGCATCTTCGTGGCGGTTTTGCGCCATTGCCCCTACGGACAACAACGCCACGCACCACACCAAAATGAGTTTCTTGATCATCGTTTTTCGGTTTTGGCTTCAAACAAAAGACCCCTGATCGGCAGAGGTCTTTGTGGGGTGTTTCTCGGGGATTATCGCTCCTCCTCTTCCGATCGGCTGACCTCTTCGAGGAAGGTTTTCTGGAAGCGATCTTTGTCGAATTTCAGACGCGCATCGTGCTTTTTTTCGAGGTGGTCGACCAATTCCTGCACCATCTCTTTCTTGCTCACCTGCAAGCAGATGTGGAAACGGATCTTGCCGTCCTCCTGTCGATAAGCCTCCTGACCGGCTTGGGTAATGCCGTTCAACTGCTGATTGACGATCGTGCGCGTCAGCTCCTCATAAAGGCGCTCGGTTTCCGAGCGGTTATCGACCTTCGCATCGCGGCAATAGTTCTCGATCACCGATTTGATCTGCGACTGCACCATCGTGCCCAACTGCTGACGGCAATTCTGCTCGGCGATCTTCTGCGCGATCGAGAAGTCCTCGCTCACGCCGCTCTGTACCGCGCGCCAATACTCCGAATCGGTTTGGTAGCGTTTCTCGCTCAGCGGAATATCCAATATTTGTTCGTTGCGCGAAATGGCTCTCTTGCGCTTGCGGCGCTTGGCTTGGGCATCACATACGGTGCCCGCAACGAGCAAAATCGAAAGAACGATCCATAAATACTTTTTCATAATAGTTTGTGTTTTAGTTGCTTATTTGATTTTGCAGGGGAGCGAGAATCGCACCTCCGCGAGTTTTCGGCTGCGGGTGTTGCGGAGTTTCAAGTAACCCTCAGCCATGGTCTGTTTGCCGGCAATCCAGCGTGCCTCGATCGTGGTTGCGAAGCGCAGGGTGTGGTTGCCCTTGCCCTCGATCTCTGTTTTCGGAGCGGCTACAACGCGCTCGCGCACGCCGCTTACCGAGAAATTCACCTCCTCCACGCGGAACGCCTCGGCGTATTTCGAGCGCAAAGTCATCGCGATGTTCACCATCGGAAGCTCCTCCTCGCCCTCCTCCACGGGTTCGATCTCGATCTGTCCGTAGGGGATCACCTGCGTTTTCCCCGCCGTAACATCGAAGCCGAAGCGGTGCTTGTAGGCGTGTCCGTCGATGCGGTAGATCACCTCGATGGCGTTGTCATCGTCGTCCAGACATTGGTCATAATTATAGGTGATCTCATAGCAGCCGTCTTCCACGGGGCGCACCACCACATCGGTCGCATACTGCTTCTTTACAACGGGCGTTGCCGAGGTCTGCATCCTTCGATCGCCCAACGCAAAGTAGAATACATGGCGCCCTAACTCATCCTCGTAGGGTACGATCGAAATCGCATCATAGAGCTTCGCGTAATTCTTTTTCAGCGCGACCACCTCATCGTGCCGGCGGGTGTCGAAGAAATAGTTTTCCAACGGCTGAAGGTCGTTTACCGCGCGAGCGATTTCCTCGATCGAAGTGAAGGTCTTGAATTGCTCGTTAAGTCGCTCGTATTTAGCATATTGTGCGCGATCCTGCGCCATAAATTCCGCGATCAGTTCCTCGCGTTGTGCCTTGGTGAAGGGGTAGCGCACATTGACCGCGTAGTAGTAGCGTTTTTCCTTTTTCACTAATCGGCGCTCCCAATAAATCTCGGCATCTGCCAACGAAATGTTTTTCACAAAGGGCAGTTTCGCCGCGATGGTTTTCAGCTCGGATGAGTAGCCCGTGAAGATCTCCTCCTCGCCGTCTTTCATCTGTTGGCGCGTGAAAGAGTCCTCCTGCGAAGAGATGTTCACGCTCACACCCGTAATGATTGCCTGCTGTATGTCGCTGAGACACTTCGCTTTAGCCTCATCCAAGGTCGCCTTTTCGGCGGATGTGATGATGTAGTCCTCCATCGAAATGCCGATCCATTGGGGCGCGCGTTTTGCGCTGCGTTCCACCACCTTCTCCTGCGCCATCGCTCCGCTCGCGGAAGCCACGGCAAGGCAGAGAAGAAGAATCCATGTTTTGATGTTAAGCATTGTCTTATAAGGTTTTAAGGTCTATTTTAAGTTCTCGTTGAGCCACTCCTGCATGCCCGAAAGTCGCTCCTCGGTTTCGGCATTGTTTGCCTCTTTTGCGCGGTTTGCTGATTCGATCTTCAGTCGCTCAAGCATTAACTTGTCGTTGCGCATCTGCTCCGCGACCTTGCGTTCATAGGCGATCTTGTCCAATTCGCGTTCCATTGCGGCGCGCTCCTTTTCATCGATCACAGCCTTGACCTCCTCGACCAACTTCTGCGCATCGGCGAAGAAATTGCTCATCGGATCGACAAAAACCACGGCTTCGACTGCCGCCTTGTAGTCGCCCACCGCGAACTTTGCGCGGGCATCTTGCAGGGCAGTCTCAGCGAATTTATCGACCATCTCGACATACACCGCGCGCATCTTGTCCGCCACGATCGGGTACTCCTCCACGCACTCGGGCACGGCATTCAGCACCGCCAAAGCCTCCTCATACGCGCCGCGATCCTGCAACGACTGCGCCTTGGCAACGATCTGGGGGATGCGTTGCGCGTAGTAATCCACGATCTTCTCGCGCGATGAGCGCATGAATCGGCGAACCTGCGCCGTGCGCGGATTGATGCGCTTCAGGGCAATGATCAACGCCTTTTCTTCCGAACGCTCCAAACCGCGGATCTTCTGCGAAAATTCCTTCACGATGACCTTCTCCGCCACCGCCATCACATAGAACTGCGCCTCGTATTCCACGATGTACTGCGCAGGAACGGTCGCTGTCGAGCGTCTGTCGAGGGGTTGCAGGTCGGCTGTGAGGACAAAGTCGCCCGACACCGACCCGAAATCATTCGCCGTACACATCTGCAACAACTTCTGCGTGAGTATGTTGCGTGCCGCATTGCTCAATGCGCTTTCTTCGCTTACCATCGGCGTGAGCGCGATCTTATTCTCGGCTTCCTGAGCCCAAGTCGCCGTGAAGGACATGACCAACGCAACGACTGCTAAAATCTTTTGAATCATAGTTCTGCGTATTTTTTTGGGGACTTTCCCCGCTCCAAAGAAGCGCGAAAGTCCCCGCCTCCAATTTTTTTATTTTCCGCCCAAGATCAGCACCGCCTGACCCAAGCCCTTGCCTACGAGTTTCGACTCGATCCCGTACTTGTCTTTCAGCAACTTACGGATGGTTTTCGCCCAACTGCGGGCATCTAAATCGCGCCCCTTGTCGTTCTGCAACGGGATGCGCACCTGCGTAAATTCGATGCGGTTTTCCGACAGATCGGGCGTGGAATATTTGCCCTCCACGGCGTTGTCGGCAACCAACTCCTCGATCAGATCGCCCAACTCCTCTCCGTCAAATTCGCTCTCCATGTCGTACTCCCAATCGCTCCATCGGCGGCACGAAAAACGAATCTCGCGACCGCGCTCCTCGATGTCCGTGAAGTAGTCCATTAGCTGCTCATTGAAGGGGTTCATGCTCGCCCCGACATGCTCCGCCAAGTAGACCGGAAGCTCCATCGTGGAGGTGAACGCCGGCGGGCAAGTGCCCGAACTTGCGGCGATCTGCTTGTCGGAATAAGCATCCTTGCCCTGAAGGTTGAAGGTGATCGAACTCTTGGGACCCAGCTGATTGATCGACCAAGTGATCTGCATCCAAATATCCGCCTTTGCCACGCGTGAGAGACGCTCCAAGGGTGTTTCTGCCAACTCCGCACCCGTGTCTTTCGATTGGGCGAGCATCTCTGCGGCATCCTCGTTTTTGATGCGCTTCAAGGTCGATTCCAAGTCTACTAACGGGAATCCGCGCTCCGCCATCAGTTCGCCGATCTTGCTGATTACCAACAGCAAATTGGCATCTTCCTGCAAGGCGCGCTCATAGTCGGGCACGCGCACCAAAGTGCCCATCTCATCGGTTTCGGTGAAAAATCCCTGCTGAATACACCACGCATCGCTCGGCACAACCATGATCGTGGGTTGTTTGCCGATCTCCTTGTCGGGCATGGCTTCGATCAGTCCCTTCTTTTCCAACATACGGCGCAACTCGCTGTATTCCACCGTGATGTAGGTCGCAACGCGGTATTCTTTGCCGATCTTCTCGATCGACCCCGCCTCGCCCGAAGTCGTCATCGTGGCATAGCGCATGTAGTCGCCCCCGTCGGCAAAGAACGGGTCGAAGAACCGCGCATAGATCTGCTCGGCATCGGGCTGCGCGATGAGCGGTGCCAATGCCTTGGTGCGCTTCGCGGGGTCGGGATTCGCCGCCGCACCCTTGAAGATCAAGCCGTGAACGGCATTCTTCAACGATTGGTTGCGGGCGATTTCGACTTTCTTGGAATAACTCCACACCTTCACAATCAAGGTGTTGCCCGTGCCAACTGCCTCATTCTGAATTTCGTAACGCCACTCAGCCGTTTGCTTGTTGGCCTTGCGCTGTTTGCGCGACTGACCCATCGCCACCCCCGCTCCGAGCAGGAGGATCAGCATCATTGCAATTATCCTTTTCATCGTTTCCTATTTTTTTGTTGTCTTTAAACGAAGTAACATTCCTTGATAAAACTTGTCGCGCCGCTTGCCCTTCAAAAGGGTGTAGGGGCGTTCCGTGGGGCTGTCCGATGCGTTGTCCCACACCGCATTACGATCCACCGCCAATTCGCCTTTCTTGTGGTAGCGGATCTGCATCTTGCCATCTTCGCCCGCCACTTTCTCGACCTCTAACACCTCGAAGATCTCGCCGCCTTCCAAGCCGTCTCTTGTGCCCAATTTTACGGCGTATGTTTCTTTTTCGCGCCCGCGCTTGTCGTGCGTGCTGACGATATGAAGCGGTGTCTTGGTCTTGAACTGGTCGTATTTGCGCTCAAATTTCGCCAACACCTTGTCCACGGCATCGATCGCCGCCAAGTAGATCAGCTCATCCTCGCTCTTGCCCGAAAAAATGCCTGCGTGGGTCTTTGCCCAAGCGCGCTCGTTGCCTAAAAATTGGAGCGATGCGAAGTCCGAATCGAGGTAGTGCTCCATGTCGAGGCTGCCCTCCGCATCCCACAACTTGTTGAACCCGTCCTCGATTTCCTCGTTCCACCTCAGTCGGAACAGATAGGAATCGACCACCACATAGTAGCCCGCCCCGATCGAGGCGCGGATGCCCATCTCCGTCAGTTGCAATCCGAGCGTTGCATAGCCCGAATCATCGAGCGATGCGGCGAGGTAAAACGGCATCATGCGGTCGCGCACCAATGCCTCCTTGTCCTTGTAGTTGAAGCGCGTGACGACCACAAAGGTATTGCCGATCAGCTCATCGAAGTCGATCTTCTCGCGCAGAAGTTTCTGCCGTGCCGCCAACGATGCCGCCGCCAATTCCTGCTCCTCGGCTGTGGCGTTCATCAAACCGCGCTCCACGAGTATGCTGTCGGTGTAATTACCTTCGCTGTCGAAAAACCACCGATCCAAACAGCGGCGGGCGATCTTCTGCTCGATTAGGTATTTGTTGGCACGGCGGGCGGTCGTCAGCGGGCTGACCGTATCGACCGTGCGGTTCAATTCGCTCATCAGTCGGCGCATCGCCGCGGGCGAATTTTCATCGTACATCTTTTGGCGCGGAGGGTCGATCCCGAGGTGTTTCACATAGAGGTAGTCGGGGGTCGAAAGACACGCGTGGTCGAAATCTCTGAGATCCTTCTGCGAAAACGCCAACCGCGAAGGATCGATCACGCGCTCCTCATCCTTTAGGTTGTGGTTGTTGTATTTGTTGTTCCACCGGGCGTTGAGAAAGGCGTGGCGCAGGATGTGTTTTTGGGGAACGGAGTAATCGTCCATCATGATGAGCGACACGGAGTTACGGAGGTATTTGGTCGATCCGACCTCTCTTTCGAGTTGTTGTGCCGATGCCGTTTGCGGGGCTGGAAACGCGCCTGCGAGTATGGAAACTGCGAGCAAAAGACGGATCAATAAATGGTTCATTTCTCCAAAGTTTAGGTCGCCGTCAATCGTTTGGTTGGGCGATGGGGCGGGGGTTTTTCGTGCGTTCCCAACGGGCGTTTTGCTTCGTTTCCGAAGCCACCGATCGGGGCGCATTCCTTTACAAATATAGGAAATATTTTTTGAAAAATCGCCTTTATGCCCTCTTTTTTGCTTTTTGCGGTGCGGGTGTTGTCCGATTTTTCCTTTTTCCGGCGTGTGTCGATCCGTTTTTCACCAGCTGAAGTTTCCCGCGGGAGGGACAATGTTTTTTCGGTTTTTCCTTTTTTCTTTTCGCACCTTTTTATATCTTTGTATGAAATTAGACTTGGAATCGCCGCGGCGCAGATTTTCTTGGCGTTTTTCGCTGAAAGAACTTTTGCACCGTGCGATGAGTGAAGCAGACTTTTATTTAAATTTGTTGCTATGGGTTTCGTTCCAATTACCTTCATCGACTTTATCGATGTCTTTTTGGTAGCGTTGATCATGTTTTGGATCTACCGCATGACGAAGGGCACTAACGCCCCCTACATCTTGTCGGGTATCATCGCGATCTACATCATGTGGGTGGTGGTTCGTGCGTTGAATATGGAGCTGCTGTCCACCATTTTGGGACAGTTGATCTCGGTCGGTGCCATCGCGCTGATCATCGTTTTCCAACCCGAGCTGAGGCGGTTTCTCCAAGTCATCGGTATGCGTCAGGAACGCTTCAACTTCATCATGCGCATCTTCTCCTCGGGACACGACCGCATGATGGAAACCAACATCGCACCCATCGTGCAGGCTTGTAAAGACATGGCTGCCACCAAGACGGGCGCGCTGATCGTGATGGGTTTGCAGAGCGATCTGCGCCTGATTGCCGAGGGCGGTATCTCGATCGATGCCAAGGTTTCGACTCCGCTTCTGAAGAATATCTTCTTTAAGAATGCGCCTCTTCACGATGGTGCGGCGATCATCGAGGCGAATCGCGTGGTGGCTGCCAAGTGCATTCTGCCCGTCACGCAGACCGATGTGCCGAAGGAATACGGCACGCGCCACCGTGCTGCGTTGGGCATGAGCGAGATTTCGGATGCGATCATCATCGTGGTGTCGGAGGAGACGGGTTACATTTCCACAGCACAGAATGGTTTGTTGCACCGCAACATCACTCCGCAGCAGCTGCACGACACCTTGCAGAAGCATCTTTCGGTCAAGCGCAAAAACAAGCACTCGAAGACCAAGGAGGTCGAGCAGTAAGTTTTTATCTATGTGCATTTTGCGGAGTCGCGACTTCGTTGAATATAGCCGTTCGGATTTCCCCGAACGGTTTTTTTTATGTCCTTACTCCCGTGTCTTTGTTGTGTGGTGTTTTGGCTGTCGGTTTCCGCGTTTCTTTGTCTTTGGATTGTGGGGTGGGGGATACCTATATATAAATTGCTGTAAGGTGCGGAATTTGGCGCGTGTGATGCAATGATGCGGGACGGGTGTGGTAATGCGCAATGCCGATGATGGGTGCGCACAAAAAAAGACCTGCGATAAATCACAGGTCTTAACTTAACTATTGGAAGATTGCCCTAAATGACATCCCCTCCGGTATTTGCTTGGAGCGAATTAAACGACTGCTCAGAAAATCACAGCCCTTTTTCCACCCTCCCGAACTTTCTAAAACATTGATGCGGCGGGAAACTTGCCCACCCCAGCTGATTGCCGGAACTAAATTACTCGGCAACCTCAGCAGAAGCCTCGGCAGCTGCGGGAACCTCAGCCTGCGGCATTGCGGTTGCGTTCTCCATCACGCGCTCCTGAACAGCCTTGGTGGTCTGGTCGAGGTCCGAGCTCATGGTCATCGGGGTCTTCATCGAGATTGTAGCAACGATGCTCAATACGGCGATGGCGATAGCCATGATCCAAGTGAACTTCTCCAAGAAGTCCGAAGTCTCACGAACGCCCATTACTTGGTTCGAAGCACCGAAGTTGGCTGCCATACCGCTCTTGGGGTTCTGCACCAAAACGGCAAGAATGATCAATACGCTTGCGATGACGATCAACGCTACACAAATGGTATATAACATATTGTAAAAATTTTAATTATTATTTTTTTCTGCTTTGTCAATAAGTTCGGCAAAGTAAACACTTTTTTCGGGATTTAGCAAACTTAATTTGCGATAAATTGCAGTTGCTTTGTCGTTAAGCCCCTGAGCGAGATAAATTTCTGCCAATTGTTCGCTGACTAACTCCTCCTCCTCGTTCAGATCGGGATCCAATTGCACCTCGTTGGGGGTCGATCCGTCGTCCTCATCGGCTACGATGCGCAGATCCTCCTCCTTCAGAAAGCGGTCGATCAGCTCCTCGTTGCTCACAAAACTCAGCTCGGCGATGTTCAGCGGGGTTGCGACGAGGGAACTCTCCATGCGCCACGGCGCGATGAGCTGCCGGCGCGAAGAATCCTCGCCACAGCGCACCTTCAGAAGGGTGCGCAGCGGAAGAAACCATTCGTACTGACGGATCAGCGCGCGCAGTTTGTCGTCGGTCGAAAGGTCGATCGTATCGGGGAAAAGATCGGTTGTGCGGGGTTGGATGTTCATCGGGTTAATCTCTTGTGTATTAGCTGTTTCTACCAGTTCGATGCCGAGGCTTGGAAGATGTCGGTTACTAATTTATCGACAATCTGCGGGATCAGCGTGCCTTCGACCTCTGTGAGAAGTTTCGTGGATTCGTAGTCCTCGTAGGCGGTGAAGGTCTTGTTCTGCCACGAAGCCTTTTCGTCCACGGCATTCGTGAAGCGCACCTTGATGGTGATCGTCAGTCGGTTCAACAGCGCGAAATCATCGCTCGACACCGAAGCCGTGGTCGAGGTGTAGTTCACGATCTCGCCCTCGAAGGCGAAGTCGCCGCCCTCATCGACCTGCGTAAGGCGCGTGCGGCGCGTGAATATATCGACTAACGCATCGGTGAGCGTGGTGCTCAAAATCGGCGATACCATCGTGGCATTGTTCGGGAAGTAAGCCACCGAAAAAGTTTTGGCTGCGGGCGGAATCGATGCGCCCGACAACGAGTATTTGATGGCTACGCCGCACCCCGTCAAAAGCATAAGGCAAAGGCTTGCCAAAAGAATCTTGATCTTCAATTTATGGTCGTTTTTCGTTCAACAAATTTTTCTAAAATGGTCGTGGGTAGACTTGACGGAAAGCCTTCAAAACGCAGACACTTAAAGTCTTACCCATTACAGCCTACTCTTCGATACCCAACTCCTTGATCTTGCGGTAGAGCGTGCGCTCCGACATAAACAGCTCGGCGGCGGTTTCCTTGCGGCGCCCGTTGTTGTGTTGCAGGGCGCGGATGATCTGCTCGCGTTGCATATCGGCCTTGGTCTTTTCGCGGGGAACCTCGTCCGTCACATCCTCGCTCTCGGCGAATACGGGATCGGCGGGGTAGGAGGGGGTTGCGGGCGGATAAGTCCCCGTCGGCACGGGCATGTAATTCTCTTTCGAGGGGTTCGATGCCAACAGCGCCTTGATGTCGTGGGGGGCTTGTTCGTGGCGGATGCCTGCACCCTGCATCAGCTCTGCCATCATGCGCTTCAGTTCGTTGATGTCCGAGCGCATATCGAACAGCACCTTGTAGAGCAATTCGCGTTCGGTAGACATATCCTCATCGGACATCGGTCGTTGTGTGGCAGACGATGCGATCGATGTGGTGTGATCCTGCTTCGGCAGGTAGCGCAGCAGCACCTCGGCGGTGATCACGCGCGTCTGCTCGATGGCGGAGATCTGTTCGGCGACATTCTTCAACTGGCGGATGTTGCCCTTCCAATAGTGGCGGCGCAACACTTCGCGTGCGCCGTCATCGAGCGTGATGGCGGGCATACGGTAGCGCGTGGCGACATCCGAAGAGAATTTGCGGAACAAAAGCGCGATGTCGTTGGGTCGCTCCCTCAAGGCGGGCACCGAAATCGGTACGGTAGCCAAGCGGTAGTAAAGATCCTCGCGGAACTTGCCCTCGGCAATGGCTTCTTGGAGGTTGGTATTCGTGGCGGCAACTACTCTTACATCGGTTTTCTGCACCTTCGATGATCCCACGCGGATGTATTCGCCCGTCTGCAAGACGCGCAAAAGACGCGCTTGAGTGGGCAGGGGCAACTCGGCAACCTCATCCAAGAAGATCGTGCCTTTGTCTGCCTCCTCGAAGTAACCTTTGCGGCTCTCGACCGCCCCCGTGAACGCGCCCTTTTCGTGACCGAACAGCTCCGAATCGATCGTGCCTTCGGGAATCGCGGCGCAGTTTACGGCGATGTATTTATTGTGCTTGCGGGCAGAATAGGCGTGGATCACCTGCGGGAAAAACTCCTTGCCCACGCCGCTTTCGCCCGTGACCAACACCGTCAGATCGGTCGGCGCGACCCTCAGAGCCACCTCCAAGGCGCGATCTAACAATTCCGATGTGCCGATGATGCCAAAGCGTTGTTTTACAGAAAGTATTGTGTCCATTCTTCTCTTGCTCTTCTATGCTTCCTCTTGTGAATGTCCCTACAAAGTCAAGCCGACCTAATCGTCCTCGGGTTCAGCGGGTGCGTCCTCTGCGGGCGTTAGGGTTTGTTCGATGTTGCAGCTCATTGCATCCTCCTCCTCGATTTGGTTGTTTACCCAAAAACCGAAGATGATCGCGCCCACGGCAAGCACCGCGGCGATGATGGCGATCAAGAGGAACTTGTCGATATGACTGCCCTGCGAGGGTTGGTTGTATTCGTAGGCATCGGTCGTTTTGTGCGGACGGCGATACTGCAACCCTTTGACATAGGACTTGGGGCGCATCTTCGCCGAGGTCGAGATGACGGGATCGCCCTGCAATTCCTCGTCTTTGTCTTCGTGCTGCTCGTGGCGGATCTCCTGCTGTTCGTAGATGCGGCGGATGTTGTCCTTGCGCACCTCTTTTTCGTGGTCGGTCAGCGGTGCTTCGGCGGGAGTTTCGGCGGGGGTGGCAACAAGCTTCGCGGGTTGTGTCGCCTCTTCCACGGCGGGCTTTGCCTCTTCGGGCTTTTTAGGCTCTTCGATTTCGGCAACCGCTTCATCGACTATGGGCTTCGGTATTTTTCGCTCCTTGGGTTTCTTTGCCGAGACCTCCTCTGCGGGCTTGGTCTCGGGATCGAAACGGAAGGCGATGGTCGAGTTGGGACCCATCGACAAGATGCCCACTCCGCCCACGGGGTACGAGGAATTGTGCTTGATGTTGTGGCGCACGGAGAACACGAATCGGTTGATTTCGCCCGCGGCTTCCACATCGGTCATGCCGTCGGCGATCAGAAGGTCGCGCAATACTCCGTCGTCCTGCTTCATAAACTCGGAAAAGACCACGACATGGTCGGGCATTTTGACCAAAAATGCGCCCAACTGCGGGATGACCAGTCGTCTGTGCGACTCCAAATATTTTGAAATTACAGCGTCTATCACTTGAGAAAAAACTTTTCGGTTAAATTCGCTCCAAAATTACCTTTTTTCGGGCGAAATTCCAAAATATACACCTATTTTTAAAAATAATCGGACAAAGAGTTGGCAGTCCCGAAAATATTCGCCTACTTTGCATCCCGAATTTTCCGAAAATCCGATCGAGCTACTTCGGCTTAATTTTCCCGATGTAACGCAGTCGGATCGAATCAAAAGCAGTACAATTAAGATGAAAGACAAGTACATTGATCTGATCGAGCAATCGTTCGATTTTCCGCAAGATGAGTTTTCAGTCGAAGATAACGAGCTGAATTTCCATGATATACCCCTCATGGAGCTGATCAAACAGTACGGAACACCCCTTAAAATCACCTATCTGCCGAAGATCTCCCAGCAGATCAACCGCGCCAAACGAATGTTCAATGTGGCGATGGCAAAGGTCGATTACAAGGGTTCGTACAACTATTGTTACTGCACCAAATCGAGCCACTTTTCGTTCGTTTTGGAGGAAGCAATGAAAAACGACATTCATCTCGAGACTTCATCGGCTTACGACATCCACATCATCAACGCCCTCTACGACAGCGGCGTGATCGACAAGGACCGCTTCATCATCTGCAACGGATTCAAACGCCCGCAGTATGTCGAGAACATCGCGCAATTGGTGCATGACGGATTCGAGAACACGATTCCCATCTTGGACAACAAGGAGGAGTTAGATCTGTTCGAGAAATCGGTCAATAAAAAGTGCAAGATCGGCATCCGCATCGCGAGTGAGGAGGAGCCCAAGTTCGAGTTCTATACCTCGCGCCTCGGTATCCGCTACAACGACATCGTGGAGTTCTACAAGGAACACATCAAGAACTCGAAGAAGTTCTCACTCAAGATGTTACACTTCTTTATCAACACCGGAATCAAGGATACCGCCTACTATTGGAACGAGTTGTCGAAGTGTATGAATGTCTACTGCGAGCTGAAGAAAATCTGCCCCGAATTGGACAGCTTGGACATCGGCGGCGGCTTCCCCATCAAGAACTCGCTCAACTTTGAATACGACTACGAATACATGACCGAGGAGATCGTGGCACAGATCCAAGGCATCTGCCAGCGCAACGGTGTGGAGGAGCCCAACATCTTCACCGAGTTCGGTTCGTTCACCGTGGGCGAGAGCGGCGCAACGCTCTATTCGATCGTGAATCAGAAGCAGCAGAACGACCGCGAGAACTGGTACATGATCGACTCGTCGTTCATCACCACCCTGCCCGATACTTGGGGCATCAATCAGCGTTACATCATGTTGGCGATCAACAACTGGGACAAGGCTTATCAGCGTGTGTTGTTGGGCGGTCTGACCTGCGACTCGGAGGACTTCTACAACTCGGAGTGCCACACCAACGCCATCTTCCTGCCGAAGTTGGAGGAGGGCAACACTCAGTACATCGGCTTTTTCCACACGGGTGCCTACCAAGAGTCGTTGGGCGGTTTCGGCGGTATTCAGCACTGTCTGATTCCCGCGCCGAAGCACATCATCATCGACCGCGACAAGTCCGATAACGAGTACTACACGCGTCTGTTTGCCAAGGAGCAATCCTACCGCTCGATGCTCCGCATCTTGGGATACTGATCCCCGCGAGCGAGGGCAACCTCATAAACCTAAAACGGGAAGCGACCAAAAGCAAAAGGTCGCTTCCCGTTTTTTTGGGGGAGATGGGAGGGCTATACCTAATATAATATAAAAAAGATCGGGGCGCATCCTTGGAAAAAGATGCGCCCCGAATATTTTAGAGCAACAGCCCCGCGAGGGGATTATTTCTCGTTCTTCTTGTCGGCTGCATAAAGCTCATTGACCTTCTTCAGCACAACATCGGTGATGTCGAGCAACGAGTCGGCATCGATCAGAACCGATGCGTTGAAGATCATCTTGTACTTCTTGTCGGCGTTGATCGCCTTCACGGCGCGGCTCATCAGATCCTCCACACGGTTGGTGAAGACCATGTTCTCCTCATCGAGTACCTTGGCTTCCTTCTGTGCGCGGCTTTGGAGGGCAGCCATGCGCTTCTCCAAACTCTTCTGCTTGGTCTGTGCATCGAGGGTAGTCATCAGACCTTTCTGATACTTTTCCTGCAACTGGGCAGCCTCGGCTTGGATGTTCTGCTCGCTCTTAGCCCAGCTCTGTTGGGCTTTCTGCGTCTTCTCCTGCAAGGGTGCACCTACCTCTTTGTAGAGGTCGCACTGTGCCAAAACGGCCTCGACCTGCATATAAGCCAAATCTCCGCTTGCGATCTGTGCGACTGCTGCGGGGGCGGCTGCGGGTGCTTCTGCGGTGCTTTTTGCCTGCTCGTTACAAGCCGTCAAGACACAAGCTGCGGCGAGGAGTGTAAAAAGAATTTTTTTCATCTCTTTGTATTTGTTTTAGTTAATTATTTCTCATTAGAGATACAAAGGTAGGAAAAAAACTTTACATTTGTCCAATTACTGATAAATTTTAAGGACAACATGTACGAATATATTAGCGGCGAGTTGGCTGAAGTTGCGCCTACTTACGCCGTTGTCGATGTCGCGGGGGTGGGCTATTACCTCCACATTTCGTTGGAAACTTTTTCGAAGATCGAGCACGAAAAGCGCGTCAGGCTCTTTACGCATTACATCGTGAGGGAGGATGCGCAGATCCTCTACGGATTCGCCGAGAAGGTCGAGCGCGAGCTGTTTCGCCTGCTGATCGGTGTGTCGGGTGTGGGTGGAAATACGGCGCGTATGGTGCTTTCGACCTATTCGCCGAAGGATTTGCAGTCGATCATCTCTACGGGGAATGCCGTCTTGTTGAAGAATGTCAAGGGCTTGGGCATGAAAACCGCGCAGAAGATCATCGTGGAGTTGAGCGGAAAATGCACGGGTTTGGTCGAGGCTTCGGCTTCTCAGGACAGCGCCATCACGAACGGAGCCGCCGAGGAGGCGGTTGAGGCGCTCGCCATGTTGGGATTCCCCAAAGTCAAGGCGGAGAAGGTCGTTCGGAAGGTGGTCAAGGACGATCCCTCGCTCTCGGTCGAGGAGGTGGTGCGCGTGGCGCTCAAGAAGATCTAAAATCGGACAAATTTGTTCGTGTTTTCAACTCCAAAAATCATGGCGGGGCATACTTTCCCGCGCCGAAATTCAGTTAGTATAATGGTGTTTTCCGATGCGGAAAACCAACAGAAATTAACTCTTAAATAATAGAAGAAATGAAGAAGATGATTGTTGCAGTCATGGTCTTGATCGGCTGCTTGTTTACGGTGAATGTCGGGGCGCAGAACCCCTCGAAGGAGTATCGTGATGCTTTGACTAAGTTCCTCACAGTCAGCGGCGGACTCTCGACCTACGATGCCATGCTCGACATGATGTTTGAGGCGATGCCTCAGATCACCGCCGAGAAGAAAACGGCGATCCGCGAGAAGGCTGCTGCGCGCTTTATCGAGCTGATCGCTCCCGCCTACGAAAAGCACATTGCTTTAGGCGATTTGCAGGAGGCTGTGAAGTTCTATGAATCGCCCGCCGGCAAGCGCATCCAAGCCGCACAGAAACCCATGCTCACCGAGTCGATGAAGGTCGGCCACAAACTCGGTATGGAACTCCAGCAGATGGTGATGAGCGAGATGTAATCGTCCATCTGATCGTGATGCCGAACCGCCCCTCGAAAGGCGCAAAAGCAACACCCACGCCCCCGAATCTGACCCCGCAAAACGGGCGATTCGGGGGCTTTTGTATTATTAAAGGTAAATAAGTTGGGACAAATGGCGCGTTTTTAAGATTGTTTTTGTAAATTTGCGGGATAATATGCAAACCATGAAAAAATTTTATATACTTCTTTTGCTGCTGCCCGTTTTGGCGTGGTCGTGCGGGGATGACGAGGAGGATGTTCTGCCCAATCAGCAGAAGAAAATCATCTCGTTCCTCACCTCGAGCCACAGCCCGCGCTTGGTGGCGGAGAAGGAGGTCGAGCAGGATTCCGATCAGCCGTTCTATACCGACTTGGGTGGGTCGGCTTTCCGCTACATCGACCAGTATTACAACCCTGACCGCGTGAATTGGAAAGAGGTAACCGCCGAATCGAAGATTACGATCACCTTCAGCCAATATCTGTTTAACTACCGCGCCATCACCGACCGTGATCTGCCGTTTTTTTCGAACGATCCCGATTGGGAGGAGATCCTTCTTAAAGAGGGACTTACGCCCGGCGTGTGGACATTCGAACCCATGGAGGTCGATATGGCGCACCCCAATGTACTAAACGGACTTTATCAGGCGTTATTGGGATGCCGGGAGGGCGACATCGCCGAGGTGTATATGTGCTACAACATGGCTTACGGCGATGACGACAATTTCGGGCTGATCCCCAAGGAAAGCCCCGTGGCGGTCTTTTTTACGATTAACAGTGTGGAGTAATAAGTTAAGGATATGAAAATCAATCGAATATTGGGTCTTGGTCTTTTGCTCGGCATCTTCGCAACTTCGTGTGCCAAGGATGTTGAGGAGAACTACGACCACTATGAATCTATGTCGCTCAAGGCGTGGATCAACCAGAATAACCCCGACATCATCGACAACTACCGCGTGGTCGATGAGAAAGGTTCGGGCTACTACTTCGACATCATCAACCCCGGCAAGGCGGGCGAGCGGGCGATCGGATCGGACGAGATTTGGGTCAGGTTCGACTATTCGGCACGCGATCTGAATGGGAATGTGGTTCTGACGCGCGATGCCCACGAGGCGAAGCTGCTTAATTCGTTCACCAAATACACTCACTATGTGCCTTACTTCCGCTTTGTGGGCGATGAGAATGTGGGGCTGATGGAGGGCGCGTACCTTGTCATGCGCGATACGCTGCACATGAGTACGGACTACTTCGAAAAGTATAAGAACGAGCGCGGATTTGAGTCGGATGAGGTGCGCCTTTCGATCGGGTCGAAGATCGTGATCTACTGCCCCTCGATCCTCATCGGCTATAACGGTGTGGACGGCTCGGGCGGTTACGAGGGTCAGACCTCGCTTGCAGCCCAACGCCCTGTGCGCGTGGAGATCGAGGTGTGCGACACCACATCGAACCCCCTCAAGGTCGAGGGCGATGCTGTGGATAAGTTCTGCGAGGACAATGGCGGATTGGACATCTTCAAGAAAGACACCAACCCCATCCCGACCGATCTGAATAACCACCACCACCCGTTCAATCCCAACTCGAAACGCTGGGTTTCGGCTTCGGACAGCGTGGCGCAGGTCTACATCAACTACCGCTATGACCCCAAGACCGACCGCTTCGCGTTCCCCAATCGCTATGATCGGGGCTATGAGCCGTATAACGATCCCGCACTCGATGAGAAGATCGCGGAGGCACTCCAAAAACGCTTTCATAAGGACAGCATATATATAGGTGCAGCAAACCTTCCCGCCGATACCGTCAAATTGGACGGCGATACGAAGATCTGGTACATCGGTCGTTTCACCGACGGCTTCATCTTCGATACGAACATCGACGAGGTCAAGGAACTGATCTACGAAAAGGGCTATGCCAAGAGCGCGGAGCCGTTGGAATACACCCCCCAGTCGGGTGGTTTGATCAAGGCGTTCTACTATGTCGTACCGCAGTTGCGTTATGGGCAATGGGCATCGCTCATCACAGTTTCGACCTACGGCTACGGCGTTGCGGGCAAGCAGGGTATGACCTCCACCTCGACGCAGGGCGGCGGCATGTCGAGCTATGACTATTTCAACTACTTGAACTATGTGAATAACTACTACGGCGGCGGCTACATGGGTGGCTATATGGACGGCTACTACGGCGGCTTCGGCTATGGCGGTTATCCCGGCTACGGCTATGGTTACGGCGGTGGCTACTATGGCGATTACTACGGCGACTACTACAATCAGGGCGCGGGCAATCCTACGACCACTGTCAAGACCGTCACCACGGAGATTCCTTCGTTCGAACCGCTGATTTTCCAGTTCTACATCGAACCGAAAGAATAGGTGTTTGTGCCGAAATCGGACAATTTGCTCAACGGGAGCGACCTTTTGCCAAAGGGTCGCTCCTTTGTTTTTTTTCTTCGGGGCGGGGCGGAAATGCTCTTTGCCCGGCAAGGGGGGCTATATGGGGCTTACAGAGGAGGTTGCGGGGGTGGAACGACATCTGAAGCAGGGCGGACTTTGAGGGGGCGTTGAGGCGTTGGTAGGGGAATGTTCGGAAAAAAGAGTGAAAGTTTTTATCAATTAATTTTGAACTTTCAATTAATATGCTTAATTTAGATGTCAGAAATTCCAACTTAAAACACAGACGATATGATTATTACTTTTAATGAATTGCGTCGAATTAAAGACAAATTACCGAGCGGAAGCTCGCAACGCATTGCAGATGAGTTAGGAATCGATGCCGATACCGTTCGTAACTACTTCGGTGGTCAGCATGATGATGCCAAAGAGTGTGTCGGTGTTCACTTTGAACCCGGACCCGATGGCGGTATGGTCACATTGGACGACACGGCGATTCTCGATGTCGCAATGCGTATTCTGAGTGAGCAAAAATAAATTTTGTCACAGGGAATAATCTTCGATGCGTGATCGATGAGCCGAAGCCCCGCCTATGTGAGGTTTGCCGTCCGATCCCGATCAAAAAAATAAAGCGCAAAGGTGTGGTAGCACGCCCTTGCGCTTTGTTTCGCTATAGGTGTCCGGTGGCGGGCGATGTTGTTCTGAATGACCCGATTACGCCTTTGGGTGGATGTCTGAACCAAGCAGGACGAACAGCCCCGAAAAAGCACGCCTGCAGAGAAAACTCTACCGCATTCCTTAATGCACTTTATGCCCGAAAACCGCACAAAATTCCCGCAACCGTGCCTCGCAGAAAACTGCGCCCATCGTTCAAAAACGGGAGACGAGACCGAAAAATTTTGGAACAAAACGGAAAAATAAACTCTTTTTTCGAGATAAGGGTTTAATTTTAATCGAGATTTCTGCGTTTTTCATTCTTTTTGTTTATCTTTGCGTGCTATTGAGCATAATGACAAAAAATAAAATAATCTATAACAAAATTTTTTAACTCAAATGCAAAGTAAAGGCTTTATTAAACTCATCGCGGGATTGTTGATCCTCGCATGCGTTTATCAACTCTCGTTCACATTCGTCACGCGCAATGTGGAGAGCAAGGCGGAAGTTTATGCCGCCCAACGCCCCGACGATCCGACTGCCGAGCAACATTTCCTCGACTCGGTGATGAAGGAGACTGTTTACAATTTGGGCTTCACCTCGTTCAACTACAAGCAGTGTAAGGAGAAGGAGCTGAACCTTGGTTTGGACCTCAAGGGTGGTATGAATGTCATGCTGGAGGTTCAGGTGGAAGATGTCATCGTGGCTTTGGCAGGTGACAACGCCAAGGATCCCGCTTTCGTAGAGGCTATGGCTTCGGTCGATAAGAAGACCACAAAGGATTTCATTTCGGATTTTGCCGCTGCGTTCATCGCTAAGGCTAACCGCCCGTTGGCTGAGATCTTCGTGAACCCCGACCGCCGCGACATCAACCTCAATTCTTCGAACGAGGAGGTCATTAAGGTGCTCAAGCAGGATACCGAAGCAGCGATCGATGCTTCGTTCAAGGTACTCCGCAGCCGTATCGATAACTTCGGTGTAACGCAGCCCAACATCCTCCGCCTGCCCAATTCGAACCGCATCTTGGTCGAGTTGCCGGGTGTCAAGGAGCCGGAGCGTGTGCGTAAGTTGCTCCGTGGTACGGCTTCGTTGGAGTTCTGGACTACCTATGAATTTGGCGAGTTGCAAAACTCGTTGGCTCGCGTAGACGCTTACTTGCGCGATGAGCTGAAGCACACGGCTGCTCCCGCTGAGCAGGCAGCTGAGGCTGAGACCGAGGAGGTCGCAGCTCCCGCCGAGAAGTCGCTCGCAGAGGAAGTTGCCGAGGCTAAGGCCGAGGAGTCTGCCGAGGCTTCGATCGACGGCTTCGATCGTGAGGAGAACCCCTTGTTCGCTCTGCTCGATCCCCGCTTCGTTCAGTTCGGCGGTTCGGCTACCGTAGGTGCTGCTTACAAGGCTGATATGCCTGCTATCGATAAACTCTTGGCTCGCCCCGATGTGCGCGCCATGTTGCCCGCCGATCTTGAGCTCAAGTGGGGTGTCAAGGGTGACGACCACGAGTTGTTGGACGGTCGTTTCTTCCTCTACGCAATCCGTGTAACCACTCCCGATGGCAAGGCTCCTCTCGATGGTTCGTTCGTAACCGATGCCAAGGAGCAGTTCGAGCAGCACGGTGCTAACGCCGAGGTGCACATGTCGATGAACTTGGAGGGTGCTCGCCGTTGGGGTCGCCTGACGGGTGAGAACCTCGGTAAGGCAATCGCCGTAGTTTTGGATGGTCGCGTTTATTCGGCTCCGACGGTTCAGTCGAAGATCGAGAACGGTGTTTCGGTCATCACGGGTGACTTCTCGTTGCAGGAGGCTAAGGACTTGGCGAATGTCTTGGTTTCGGGTAAGGTTCCCGCTCCCTCGAAGATCATTCAGGATACGGTCGTAGGTCCCTCGCTGGGTCAGGAGTCGATCAATGCCGGTCTGTTCTCGTTCCTCGTTGCATTTATCCTTGTCCTCCTCTACATGGGCTTGTTCTACAAGACCGCAGGTTGGATGTCCGATATTGCTCTTTTGGTCAATGTATTCTTGTTGATCGGTGTCTTGGTTTCGTTCGGTGCCGTTTTGACCTTGCCCGGTATCGCGGGTATCGTTCTTACGATGGGTATGGCTGTGGATGCCAATGTCATCATCTATGAGCGTATCAAGGAGGAGCTTCGCGGTGGTAAGGGCTTGTCGCTCGCCATCAAGGAAGGTTTCTCGAAGGCTTATTCGGCAATTATCGATGGTAACTTGACCACGATCATCACGGGTATCGTTCTGTTCGTATTCGGTACGGGTCCGGTTCAGGGCTTCGCTACTACCTTGATCATCGGTATCATCACTTCGTTGTTCAGCGCCATCTTCATCACCCGTTTGATGATCGAGTGGATCGTTGCAAAGCGCGGTCAAATCTCGTTCTCGAGAGGTTGGTCGGAGCGTTTCTTGTCGAACACCCATATCGATTTCTTGTCGAAGCGTAAGGTTTCGTACACGATCGCAGCGGTGATCATCGCTTTGTCGTGTGTTTCGTTCTTCACGCGCGGTTTGAATAAGGGTACCGAGTTCACCGGTGGTCGTGCTTATGTCATCCGTTTCGATCAGCCCGTCAAGGACGATGTAGTCCGCGCCGCTGTCGAGAAGGCATTTGCTGCCAAGACTGATGCCGATGCTTCGTCGATTTCGACCAGCGTAGCCCAGTTCGGTGATGCTAATCAGGTGCGTGTCGTTACCCAGTACAAGTTCGATGATACTTCGGATGAGGCTACCAAGGAGGTCGAGATGATCCTCTACGAGACCTTGAAGGGCAAGGAGTTCTTCTCCTACGACATTTCTTTCGACAACTTCACCAATACGCAGGACGATGCTAACGGTATCGTAAATGCCGACAAGATCGGTCCTTCGATTGCTCACGATATGACGATGAACGCTATCTACTCGATCTTGTTCTCGCTGTTGGCAATCGGTTTGTACATCACCTTCCGCTTCCGCTACTGGCAGTGGGCTACGGGTGCTACCTCGGCTTTGGCATTCAACGCTTTGTTGGTGATCGGTTTGTTCTCGATGCTCTACGGTTTGCTGCCCTTCAACTTGGAGGTGAATCAGGCATTCATCGCTGCGATCCTTACGATCATCGGTTATGCGATCAACGATACCGTGGTTGTCTTCGACCGTATCCGTGAGTACATGGGTCTGTATCCCAAGCGTGAGTTCGGTGAGAATGTAAACAACGCAATCAACTCGACTTTGTCGCGTACCATCAACACTTCGGGTACGACTTTGGTTACGCTGTTGGCAATCTTCTTCTTCGGTGGTGAGACCATCCGTGGTTTCGTGTTCGCCTTGACGATCGGTGTTGTTGTCGGTACGGCAGCTACCATCTTCATCGCAACCCCCATCGCTTACGACTTGATGAAGAAGCGTATGGCAAAGAACTTGAAGAAGTAATTCTTCTCTGACAAGATCCGGAAAGGGCGGGGCATCGCGCTGCGCATCGTTCCCGATCAAAATATCTTCTGAAGGAGGTTCAACTGAGGTTGATCCTCCTTCTTCTTTATAAGTATAGGTGTCGGATGCAGATCCGCGTCTCAAAACTTTCCCCGATCCGCCCGCTGAAATTCCCCTGCGAAAAATTGCTCCTCTTCATTTTATTTTTTACCTTTGTAGTGCATATCATCTGATTTTAGGCTTATGGAAAAGACATTAAAATGGTTGCAGCATTCGATTTCGCCCATCTTTTTGGGGTTGCTTGTTGCATCGTTCATGCTTTGGTACATCGCCAAGTTGAACTACACCTACACCACCGAGCAGGTGATGAGTGTGGAACTCGGCGATCAGAAATTCGATGTCCAATGTGTGGTCGAGGGCTTGGGTACGAACCTTTTCAAGTACCGCTACTACATGGACAAGCAGTTGCGTTTGTCGCCCGACAAGATAAAGTATCAGGTGATTGATCTTGAGGCACGCAAGGATGAGCCGCGTGTGGCATCGCTTTCGCCCGACAAGGTGTGGGTTGAGCTGGATCAGCAGATGATCCGCGAGGCGATTTCGGTGCAGTGTAGCGACATCAAGATCCTTTCGGTCGAAACGCCCATCATCGAGAAAACGGGTGCGTTTGAAGTCTCGAAGAAATCGACTAAAAAAGAGAAGAAATAGAAGAAATCACATTCTTAACTACCCATGATAAAAGTAGGTATTACAGGCGGTATCGGTTGCGGTAAGAGCACCGTATGCCGCCTTTTTCAGCAAAAAGGAATCGCTGTGTACGATTCCGACAGCGAGGCCAAACGATTGATGCACTCCGATGCACAACTCATAGGCGATCTGAAAAAGCGATTCGGCGAGGAGATCTACAGCGATGGAGAGTTGGATCGTAAGGCTTTGGCGGATAAGGTGTTTCAAGATACGGAGGCGTTGGAGGATCTGAACCGCTTGGTGCATCCTGCCGTGATGCGCGACTTTCATCGCTGGTGCACGGAGCAGGAAGGCGACTATGTGTTGTTGGAGAGCGCAATTTTGTTCGATGCCCATCTTGAAAACGAGGTGGATCGCACGATCGCCGTCCTTGCGCCCGAACCCCTAAGAGTGGAGCGCGCCGCAAAGCGTGATGGATGCGATCCCGAGCTGATTCGCCGCCGCATCGCCGCACAGCTTCCCGAGGAGGAGTTGGCGCGCAGAGCCGACCAAGTGGTGGTGAATATCAAGCAGGAGGATTTGGACGGCGCGGTGAACTATCTTCACCACATCTTCACCCTCGAAGCACAGCGCAGAGCGGCTGCGAAGGCTGATCCAATGATTAGCTAAATAATTGATAATCAAACAAAAAACATACGGAGATGAAACGAGATTTCAGACGGCCTAAAGTGATGGCTATTGTCAATGTTACGCCCGATTCGTTCTATGCGGGAAGCCGCAAGGAGGACAGCGCATCGCTCCACGCGCGCATCGAGCAGGTGGTGCGTGAGGGGGCGTCGATGGTCGATGTCGGTGGCTATTCTTCGCGTCCGGGGGCGGCTGAAGTCCCTTTGGAGGAGGAATGGCGCAGGGTAGAGCGCGGTATTTCGGCGGTGCGCGAGGTAGCGCCCGAGATGACCGTATCGGTCGATACTTTCCGCGCCGAGGTGGCGCAGAGGGCGGTCGAGAAGTTCGGCGAGGTGATCGTGAACGACATTTCGGCGGGTGAGTTGGATGCCGCGATGATTCCCGCAGTTGCCGATATGGGCGTTCCCTACATTGCCATGCACATGAAAGGCACGCCGCAGACCATGCAGCAGCAGACCGACTATGACTGTGGTATCGTGACCTCCGTGACGGAATATTTCCGCGACAAAACCGCGCAATTACTTACGGCAGGTATTTGCCGCGAGAACCTTATCCTCGACCCCGGTTTCGGATTTGCCAAGACCTTGGAGCAGAACTACGAATTGCTCGCGGGCTTGAATCGCTTGGTTGGGGAGGGCTTCCCCGTTTTGGCAGGATTGTCGCGTAAATCGATGATCTATAAATATTTGGGTTCTACGCCCGAGGCGGCTTTGGCGGGTACCATCGCCTTGGATTGGGAGTGCTTGATGAAGGGCGCAACGATCCTTCGCGTGCACGATGTGCGCGAGGCGGTCGATTCGGTACGCCTTTTTGAGTTGTACAAAAAACAGCAGAAAGCGTGATACATGTCGGAAATATTCACAAGCGTTACGGCGATTTGGAGGTCTTGAAGGGCGTTGATCTCGACATCCAAAGGGGCGAAGTCGTGTCGATCGTGGGTGCAAGCGGGGCGGGAAAAACCACCCTCTTGCAGATCATGGGCGGGCTTTCGCGCCCCGATACGGGACGGATCGAGATCGCGGGTGAGGATGTTTACTCGCTGAATGATAAGGCGTTATCCGATTTGCGTAACCGCCAAATCGGTTTTGTCTTTCAATTTCACCACCTTCTCCCCGAATTTACGGCTTTGGAAAATGTGATGATCCCCGGTTTGATCGGTGGTCGCAAACGCCCGGAGGTTGAAACCCGCGCGGAGGAACTCCTGCGCATGGTCGGGCTGTGGGGAAGGCGCACGCATAAACCCGCCCAACTTTCGGGTGGCGAGCAGCAGCGCGTGGCGATCGCCCGCGCCTTGGTCAATTCGCCCGCCGTGTTGTTGGCTGATGAGCCTTCGGGTAATCTCGACTCGAAAAACCGCGAGGAAATTCACCGCTTGTTCTTTGAATTGAGGGACAAATTGGGGCAGACCGTGGTGATCGTGACCCACGATGAACACCTTGCCGAAATGGCGGATCGAAAGATTGAAATGTCTGACGGACAAATCGTTAAGTGATGGATGCAGGGCTGAAAGAACTCTTGGATCGGTTGCACGATCGCTACAATATTGAGGATTTCATCGCGGATGATCCCATCTCGGTTCCGCATCGGTTCTCGGATCGAAAGGATCGCGAGATCGCGGGCTTTCTGTCGGCTTCGATCGCGTGGGGCAACCGCAAATCGATTGTTAGGAGCGGGCATCGGATGATGGATCTCATGGATAATCAACCCGCTGATTTTGTGCGCAATGCCTCGGAGCATGACCTTAAATTTGTCGAGCAATTCGTGCATCGCACATTCAACGGGGGCGACCTCAGGGACTTTATTTTGGCACTCCGAAGGATGGAGGAACAGCACGACGGCATCGGTGCATTTTTTGAAAAACGATTCGCCGAAACGCAGTCTGTTGCGGTGTGCCTCAAGGATTTCCGCGAGGAATTACTCCGCGCGGATCATAACCTCCATGTCGAAAAACACATCTCCTCGATCGCCAAGGGCGCGGCGTGCAAACGCCTTTGCATGTACCTCAAATGGATGGTTCGGCGCGATGATCGCGGGGTGGATTTCGGACTTTGGCGCTCGATTCCGATGTCGGCACTGTACATTCCTTTGGATATCCATGTGGGCGAGGTTGCCCGTGAGTTGGGACTTTTGAACCGCCGTCAAAACGACTGGAAGGCGGTCGAGGAACTCACCGCCACGCTCCGCGAAGCCGCCCCCGAAGACCCTGTGCGTTATGATTTTGCGCTGTTCGGCGCGGGGATGGACCCTCATTGCGATTTATAGCCATGTTTCAATTCAAAAAATTTTCCATCGAGCAGGAGCATACCCCGATGAAAGTCGGGACGGACGGCGTGTTGCTCGGCGCGTGGACGCCGCTGCGCCCCGGAGACCAACGCATCTTGGACATCGGTACGGGTACGGGTGTTATTGCGCTGATGATGGCGCAACGCACTGAATCAGCGTATATTACGGGTGTCGATTTGGAATCGGTCGAGGAGGCAAAGGGCAATGCCCAACGATCGCCGTGGGCGGATCGGGTCGCACTTGTTCAGACTGCCGTTCAGGATTTCGATCCCGCCCAACGATTCGACCTCATCGTGTCGAACCCCCCGTTTTTTGTCGATGCGCTCAAGTGTCCCGATGCGGGCAGAACCACCGCCCGCCATGCTGTGAGCCTGCCTTTTAAGGATCTGATCCATGCGGTGTTACGCCTGATGAATCCCGATGGGCATTTCACCCTTGTACTCCCCGTGGAGGAGGCCGAACGCTTCCGCCATGATGCGCTTCTGAAGCTCCACGCCACGCAGATTGTCGATGTGCACACCACGCCCCGCCGCGCGGCGAAACGCCGGCTGATGGAGTTCGTGGCGTATGACAGCACGAAACCCCTTCCCGAAACGCGCCGCACCGACCTTTTTATCGGCACGGGCGAGCACGAAACCTATACCGAGGAGTACCGCCGACTGACAGGCGATTTTTATTTGAAATTTTGACGGCTCTTGAATTTAACTTATCTTTGCATTAAAGCATAAAACCTTAGAACCATGAAACGATTTTTTTTGATCCTCGCTTTTGCGTGCGCCGTGCTGTCGGTTTCGGCGCAGAATCCTTATATCTCGACCCCCTATGCCGTGCAGGATGCCAAGGGCTTGCATCTGCCGCAGCCTCAGACCATTCTGGCGATTGACATCGAGGTCGGGCACGAACAAATCTTGGCAGGCCCTTACGCCCGCTATGCGCAGAAATTCTTCGGGGTGCGCGCTCCGCTCACCAATAAATCGCAATGGATGATCGCCGATGCGAAGATCGGTATCATGAATCCCGAATACATCGCAGCTCCTGCCGTTGTGGCTGAGGATCGGTCGTTTACGCAACTTCATGCCCGCGATAACGAGGACTTCCCGCGTATGCCGATCGATAAAACTTCATTTACGGTGGAGACCCTCGAAACTGCTGCCGAACACGCTGCACAGCGCATCTTTTCGCTGCGCAGCCACCGCTTGGAGCTCATCACGGGCGAGGCGGGCGAGCATGTCTTCGGTGCAGGTCTGCAGTCGGCTTTGGACGAAATCGACCGCATGGAGCAGGGCTATCTGGAGCTGTTCTTCGGCAAGAAAATCGTGAAGAAAACCACGCGCCGCTACCTCATCTATCCCGAAAAGGCGAAGAAACAATATGTCGTTTGCCGCTTCAATTCGGAGAAGGGATTGCTTCCCGAGAGCGATCTTTCGGGCGAGATGGTCTTGCTGCAAATCGATCCTTCGGCGACCGTCAATCGCTCGATGGAAGCCGATGAGCGCACCAAGGTGACGGTTACTTGCCGTATGGCGGCGCTGTCGAACTGTGTGGTGTCTCTCGGTTCGGAGCAATGCGGACAAAATGTGCTACCGATTTTGGAGTACGGCGCCGATGTGGCGATTCCCGTCCGCCACGATAAATAACGGGGCTAGCGGGTGCGTCCCGCAACATCCTTCACACGAAACATTAGGAGGAGCATCCCACAGCGGAACTCCTCTTTTTGTATGTTAAACACTTGATAAAATGGATTATACATCGAAAATGGTGGCGCTTATGAAGAGCATGCGCCGCGAGCGGAACGGGGCGGTTGCCGATGCCATGTGCACCAGCCGTTCGGGCTTGAATTATGGCGTGAGTCTGCCCACGGTGCGCGAGATTGCCCGCGCCGAGGAGAAAGACTACGACTTTGCCAAAATGCTGTGGACGCAGGATGTGCGCGAACTGCGCCTTGCTGCCCTCCATATCGCCGACCCCGAGCAACTTACCGCAGAGGAGTTTGCGTTGTGGGCGGAGGGTATCCGCGATGAGGAACTCGCCGAGGAGGCAGCCTTTGCCCTTTTGAGCCATGCCCGCTCCTTCCCCGAATTATTCGCCGGGTGGATCGCGAGCGAGAAGCCCCTTCTGCGCTATGCCGCCCTTCAAGCCGCATCGCGCCACGAAGCCATCTCTTCGGCATGGATCGCCCCAGCCACCCGAGCCCTCGATGGCGCATTTTCGGCGCACGAACACTGCCTTGTCGCTAACGGTTTGATCGCACTTTTGTCGAAACTCGCCCTGAAATCCGCCGAGGATAAGGCTGCGGTCAAGACGGCTGTCGAAACGCTCACGGATGAATATGTCCGCGAGGAAATCGGTTGGCGATTGGAATATTAATAGACTGAATATCAATAAAAAATGAGAAGATCCCTTCAACGGATCTTCTCATTTTTTTATGTTGTTATGCGAACGATCTACTCCTCGTCCATAAACAGCGCGCGGGGCAGTTGTGCCACATTGTTGATCTTCACCAATTCGATTCCGCGCGGGGCTTTCATCTCCTTGATGTAGCCCGAAACGATGATGCGCTTGAAACCCAATCGCGCCGCCTCGCTCACGCGTTGCTCGGTGCGGGGCGCAGGGCGCACTTCGCCCGAAAGACCGATCTCGCCCGCACAGCAGATGCCCTCGTTGATCGGGCGGTCGTAGTACGAAGAGATCACCGCGGCAACCACCGCCAAATCCAAACCCGTGTCGGCAACCTTGAATCCGCCTGCGAAGTTCAAAAACAAGTCCTTCTGAAACATCTTCATGCCAATGCGCTTCTCCATGACCGCCAACAGCATATTCATGCGGCGCGTATCGAATCCCGTGGCGGATCGCTGGGGCGTGCCGTATGCAGCGGCGCTCACTAATGCTTGAACCTCAATCAAATAGGGTCGGATGCCATCTGCCGAAGCACCTACGGCAATACCGCTCAGCGGTTCTTCGTAGTGGGTGAGGAGGATCTCCGAGGGGTTCTCCACCGACCGAAGTCCGTCCTCCAACATCTCGAAAACGCCGATCTCGAATGTGGCGCCGAATCGGTTTTTGATGCCGCGCAGGATGCGGTAGATGTTGTTGCTGTCGCCCTCAAATTGCAGAACGACATCGACAATATGCTCCAAAATCTTCGGTCCCGCGATGGTTCCGTCCTTGGTGATGTGCCCGATGATGATGATCGAGGTGCCGGTTGATTTGGCGTATTTCAGGAGGGTCGCGGCGCACTCGCGGATCTGCGAAACGCTGCCCGCCGAAGATTCTATGACATCGGTATAGATGGTCTGAATCGAGTCAATGACGACCACATCGGGCTGTTGTTCAGTGATTTGCGTGACGATGTTCTCAAGCAGCGTTTCGGGATAGATCAAGCACTCCTCGTTCTTCACGCCGATGCGTTTGGCGCGCATGCGGATCTGCTCCGCCGACTCCTCGCCCGACACATAGAGCGTCTTCAGTCCGTTGTTGCCCAAGGCGAGTTGCAGCGAAAGGGTCGATTTTCCGATGCCCGGCTCGCCACCGATCAAGATCAGCGACCCCGGCACCATGCCGCCGCCCAACACGCGGTTCACCTCCTTGTTGCCCAAGTCGATGCGGCGGTGTGCTGTCTCCTCGATCTCGTTCACGCGCATGGGGCGCGCCTTGGGAAGGGGCGAGGTCAAAACCGACGAGATTTTGTTGGTCGATTCGCGGGCGATCACCTCCTCGGTGAAGGTGTTCCATTGTCCGCACGAGGGACAGCGACCCAGCCATTTGGGCGCTTCGAATCCACATTCCTTGCAGAAGTAGGCTTTCTTAATCTTCGCCATAATGTAATCCGGATCAATTATTTAGTTCGTGTCGCGGTGTATTCGTAGCGGATGGCGCGGGCGATTTCGCGGTCGGGATACATCTCTTGGTATTTGTCCGTCAGATCGACAATAAACACCACATTGCGCACATAAAGTCCCGTTGCGGGGTCTTTCTCCTGCGACTGGTAGTAACTCGTTTTGGCAATGTAGTCCTGCTCGCCGTACATGAAGTGGATCACCCTTTCGCCCGGTTCTTTGGTGAATGTGCCGCCGATTACCTCGGCTTGATCGTTGGGCTTCACGCGCAACGCACCGCCGTTGTAGACCGAAAAATCCATGCTGTAAACGCCGCCCACAGCCACGGGAGCCGTGATCACGATGTGTTCGGCGATCTCGTCCAAGATCGGGCTGTCGGGCGCGGCACCTGTCACCTCGACCTTGGTTTGCAGGTCGGTGATGGGGTATTCGACCGTGTAAAATACATCGTCGCCGTCTTCGCACGCTGTGGCGCAAAGGGCTGTGGCGAGCAACAATATCAGGTGTTTTTTCATTGCTAAATGCTATTTAATCAAGAATTTATAAATGTCGTTGCCGTTGGCGTAGAGCAACAGGAACAACAGGAGGAACATGCCGATGTATTGCGCAATTTCCAACACGCGCTCATTGACCTTGCGCCCCGTAATGACCTCCCAAAGTGTGAACATGGCGTGCCCGCCGTCCAATCCGGGGATGGGCAGCAGGTTCATCACCGCCAAGATGATCGACAGCAGGGCGGTCTTCAGCCAGAAGTCAGCCCAATTCCATTGGGGGGCAAACACATTGCCGATGGCGATGAATCCGCCGACCTCCTCATAGAGTTTGGTTTCGGGTTGCACGATGAGTTTCAGCTGATTCCAATATTCTTTGGTGACATCCGCCGTCTTGCGGAAGCCTGCGGGGATCGACTCCCAAAAGGTGAAATGCTCGGTACGCAGGGGGAATGGGTTGGCGATCAAAACGCCGAGTGTGCCCTCTGCGGAAATCGGCAGGGTGAGCGAAAGGCTGTCCGTGCCTCGAAGCACGCCCAACTCGGCATCGGTACCCGCCAAGGTCTTGAGGTAGCCCTTCGATGTGGCGAAATCCGCCCCGCGAAGCGCGTTGATGCGCACGATCTCATCCCCCCGCCGCAGGGCGTGGGACGAAGGCGAAACCACCGAATCCACGATAAACGGCAGGCGCACGGTGAGTAAGTTTTCGTAACCCTTGTTTTGGCGCATGGCGATCAGATCGTCGAGTTTGAGCGACAGCATTTGCAGTTTTCCATCGCGCATGATCTCGATCTTGCGGTCGTGGTCGGTGATGAGCAAGTCGTTGATAATCATTGCGTAATTGTCAATTTCCTTGCCGTCGATGCTCACGATGCGGTCGCCGTCCCTAAAGCCCAATTTATGACCTTCCTCGTTGAAATTGTAGCCCCACTTGGCATCCTCGTTCGAGAAATAACTCTCGCCATAGACCCACGAAATGCCCGAGTAGATCGTGATGGCGATCACGATGTTCATAAACACGCCCGCAAGCATAACGAGTAAGCGTTGCCAAGCGGGTTTGGAGCGAAAGTCGTCGGGGCGTGCCTCCTGTTTCATCTGCTCGGTGTCCATCGACTCATCGATCATGCCGCCGATCTTGCAGTAGCCGCCCAAGGGCAGCCATCCCAAGCCGTATTCCGTCTCGCCGCGCTTGAATTTGAAGAGCGAAAACCACGGATCAAAGAAGATATAAAACTTCTCGACACGGATCTTGAACATCCGCGCCACGATGAAATGTCCAAATTCGTGAATGCCCACCAAGAGGGTGAAACACAGGAAGAACTGGAGGATTTTGATGATTATTTCCATGCTTGGCGGTGCTTACAATTTAAGAAACTCACGAGCCAAACGGCGCGATTCCTCGTTTGCCGCAGCATAGTCGTCCAACGATGGATTCAACTTGAACGATGCGCGCTTCAAGGCATATTCGATGGCGCGAACGATGTCGAGCCATGCGCATTTCTTTTGGAGAAATGCCCCCACAGCCACCTCGTTCGATCCGTTCATCGTGCAGGCTGCCGTGCCCCCTCGGCGCAAGCAGTCGTAGGCGATGTCCAACGCAGGGTATTTTACCCGATCCACCTCGCGGAAGGTCAGCTCGGGATGCTCCGTGAAGCTGAACGGCTCGCCGTGACGCATGGCGCGGCGGGGGAAGGTGAGGGCATAGCTGATCGGGATGCGCATATCCGCCGATCCCAATTGTGCTTTCACCACGCCGTCCTCAAATTCGACCATTGAATGCACGATCGACTGCGGGTGAAGAATCACCGCGATCTTGTCGGCGGGCATGTCGAACAGCCAATGCGCCTCGATCACCTCGAAGCCTTTGTTTACCAAAGTCGAAGAATCGATCGTGATCTTCGCGCCCATCGTCCATTGCGGATGCTTCAACGCCTGCTCCACCGTAACATCCTTCAGATCCTCCATCGCAACATCGCGGAACGAACCGCCGCTGCAAGTCACGATCAAGCGGCGCACCGCCGATTGCTCGCCCACCAAGCATTGGAAAATCGCCGAATGTTCCGAATCGATCGGCACAATCGGAGCGCGCTTCTCGGCAGCCAAGCGCATGACATATTCACCGCCCACTACGAGCGATTCCTTGTTGGCAAGTGCCAATTTGCGCCCTGCCTTCAGTGCCTCGACCGTGGGCAGCAAGCCCGCGTAGCCCACCAGCGAGTTGATCACCACATCGTGGTCGGTGCGACCCGCCACTTGGCTCACCGCATCGGTTCCTGCAAAGACTTTGGTGTCGGTATCCGCCAAGGCTTCCTTCAAAGGCGTGTAGTATTTTTCATCGGCAATGACTACCGTGTCGGCATCGAAATCGCGCGCCTGCTGTGCCAAGCGTTCCCAGTTGTGGTTGGCGGTGAGGGTGCGCACCTCAAATTGCTCGGATTGCTCGCGAACGATGTCCAGCGACTGCTCTCCGATGGATCCCGTGGATCCCAATATCGCTAATTTTTGTTTCATTTCTTAAAAAAGAATATACTCCTCGGGGTCGGCAGGTTTGCCGTTTACCCACAATTCAAATTCAAAGTATTTCGGCGCGGTGTCGTCTGCCTGCTTCTCGAGGCTCACACCGATCTGCTCGCCACCGCGCACCGACTGACCCTTTTCGACTAACGAGCGCGACTGATTGCGGTAGACCGAAACCAAGTTGCCGGCGTGCTGCAACATCGTGATGTAGCCCTGTTCGGGCGTCCACAGACTTTGGATCACCGTGCCGTTGTCGATCGCCGTGATGCGGTCGGCAGGTTCTGTCGAGATCGAGATGCCGTAGTGGCTCGCCTTCAGATCGAACTTGGCGGAGATCAACCCCTCGGCAGGGACGGTTAGTCCCATCGTTTCGCGCATCTTGCGGCGGATGGCGGCATCGTTTTCTTTGAGCGAATACGCCCCGTCGCCTTCCATTTGTGCGCGCAGGAGCGAATCTTCCTTCGAGGGCAGTACCGCCACCTTGCTTACGCGCGCCGAATCGGCAGTGGTGATCGATCGTGCCACGGGGGTCTTGCCCTCCATGATCAGCGCAATGTTCTCGTTGTAGGTCATCATGTCGTTCATCATCTGCTCCATCGAATCCAAGCGGATGATGTTCTGCATGAGGCTCTCGCGCGTGCGATCCGCTTCGGTGCGGTAGCCCGGCAGGAACTCCAACACGGGTGTGTACGCCATGAGCGTCAAGATCAAAATGAAGAAAACGAGGACAAATGCCAAAAGACCCGCGATGATGCGCATCGGCGAGATGTGGATGTACCACTCCTCGCTGTTGTCCGTGGCATTCTGCATCGAGAAGCGTCTTTTGCGAAAGAAATCGCGTTGCCAAAGCTGTATTTTATTTAGTATTTTCATACGCCCAAACTCCCTTTGTTTTTGCTTTGCTTTTGTCCGCCTCGACAGCCGTAAGTCTCAGAGAATCAAAAAGGATTGATTTGGACTCTACTGCGCGCGCCGCATGGGGCGGATCTAAAAGACAAAGATAACCAAAATCGAGGAAATCTTTTGCCATTCGCCCCGTTTTTTTTACCTTTGTCTCGAATATATAACTCTGTTTTAAATCAAAAAATTATGGTAAAACCAACTTTACTCGTTTTGGCCGCAGGTATGGGTTCGCGCTACGGCTCACTGAAACAAATGGACGGCGTAGGTCCCAACAACGAAGCGATTATCGACTACTCGATCTATGACGCAATTCGCGCAGGCTTCGGTAAGGTGGTGTTCGTCATCCGCCACTCGTTCGAGAAGGAGTTCCGCGAGGTGTTCTCCCAAGAGCGATTCCACAACCGCATCGAGGTGGAGTTCGTGTTCCAAGAGCTCGACTACCTGCCCGAGGGTTGCACCGTGCCTGCCGAGCGCCAAAAGCCGTGGGGTACGAACCACGCGCTGATGATGGCTTCGGAGGTCATCCGCGAACCTTTTGCGGTGATCAATGCCGACGACTTCTACGGTGCCGAGGCTTACAAGACCATCGGCGACTACCTCTCGACACTCGATGGCGTGCAGAACAAATACTGCATGGTGGCTTACGATCTGAATAAGACCCTGTCGGAGAACGGAACCGTATCGCGCGGTGTGTGCGGTGTGGACGAGAACGGCGATTTGACCGCAATGGTTGAGCGCACACAGATCGAGCGTATGCCCGATGGTCGCGTGGTGTTCCACGATGGCGGTGCAGATGAGGAGCTCGATGAGACGGTTCCCGTGTCGATGAACCTCTTCGGCTTCACGCCCGACTACTTCGCTTATTCGACCGCTTACTTCAAGGAGTGGTTCAAGGAGAACAGCTCGAAACCCAAGGCTGAGTTCTTCCTCCCGCTGATGGTCAATAAATTGATTCACGAGGGTACGGCATCGCTTCGCGTGCTGCGCTCGTCGGCTCAATGGTTCGGCGTGACCTACAAGGAGGACAAGCCCGCACTCGTGGCTTCGATCGAGAAGATGATCGCCGAGGGCAAGTATCCCCGCAACCTTTGGGAGTAATTCCTTTCCTATTTAAAAACAATAAGAGCCGTTCAAAAGAACGGCTCTTATTGTTTTCGGGGCTTTGGGGACTTTCGGATTTTCGGGAATTTTTCCCGATTCATTCCGATGCTCTATTTTGCTTTGGAGCGGTCTTCGGATCGCTCCTTTATGCAGCCATAAATGCAAAAAGAATACTGATCCGCTGTGATGCAGATCAGTATTTTTTTTGATGTATGTTCTTCCTTTGCGGGAAGGGTAGTTTTTCTCGTGCGCTCGAATGCGCGCGATCCGATTAGTCCAACAGACCCTCTTTAACGAGCTGCTCGCGGATGCGTACCCAGTCGGCGGCAGGGCGGGTCTCGCCATCGATAAATTTGATCGGGCATCCCAATGCCGAATCATCGATGTAAAGATCGGCATGAACCTTCACCGAGTCCGTCCAACGCTTTTGGTTGGGGTTCTCATTCACCGCCCACAGCTTAATGCCCCGTTTGTCGAACCATTGCTCCGCCTGCTTCAGCAAACTGCCGTGGCGCATCGTGTAGAGAATGATCTTATAGCCCCGACCCATCAACTCCTTCAGCACGGGCACCGCCCCCAAGTCGTCGCCGATTTCGGGATAGTGGTGCGTGACAACCGTGCCGTCAAAGTCGATTGCTATCTTAAATTCGTGTCTCGAAGCCATGGCTGTTAATGCTTCGAACCTCTATAACGATTGATGAAGCGCAGGATGCGGTGACGCAACGAGGTCGAATCCTCATCATCGATCGTGCCATATCCGTAGCCATAACCGTAGCCATAACCGTAACCATATCCGTGTCTGAAGACATGGGCGCCGTTCAAAATGACGCACATATTGTGGAACTTCTTCTCATTGTACAAGCGTTCCACATCGGGCAACTGACGGCGGTCGAGCATACCCTCGCGGATCACATAGATACACAGATCGGCAAATCGATCGGTAATCATGGCATCAGCCACCGAAAGTGCCGGCGTAGAGTCGATCAAAATATAGTCATATTGCTCGCGCAAATGGGCAAACAGCGCATCCATACGATCCGACAACAGCATCTCGGTGGGGTTGGGCGGCTGCTTGCCGGCGTAAATCGCGTGGAGGTTCTCGTGGAGCGAAGAGGGTTGGATCAGCTCCTTCAAATCGCCGACTGCATTCGACAGGTAAGACGAAATGCCGTACTTGCTGTTTTTGTGTCCGCGACCCTTCGAGAAAGCCTGACGGCGCAAGTCGAGATCGACCACAATCACCTTCTTGCCCGCCATCGCCAAGGTCAGACCCAAGTTCAGTGTCACGAAGGTCTTGCCCGAGTGGGGATTCGATGAGGTGCAGAGGATTGTTTGAATATCCTTGTTCGACGAAGACACATTCATAAACGAGATGTTTGAACGCAGGATGCGGAATGCCTCCGACAGCGCATCGCGACCCGTCTCCAACACATGCTTCGATTCGCCCTCCTTCGATTTCTCGATGTAGGGGATCTCGCCCAAGAAGGGGATCGTCAAGCGATCCTCGATGTCCTTACGACCGCGCACCGAGGTGTTGAGCATGTTCTTCAAGAAGAAGATGCCGAACGGGATGGCAAAGCCGATCACGAACGCTGCAAACAGCACGAGCATCGGCTTGGGCGATATGGGCATCGGACTGCCGTAAGCCATATCGACAATGCGCGCGTTGCTCTCTGCCACGGCGTATGTCAGGTGGGTTTCTTCCTGCTTGTTCAAAAGGTAGAGGAACAACTCCTCCTTGATCTTCTGCTGGCGCGAAATGCCCAAGATCACTTTCTCCTGCGAGGGCATCGACGAGATGCGGCTGTTGGCCATCATCTCCTCCTTGCGGAAGTTCTCCAACTGGATGTTGAGACCCTTGATGTGCGACGACAACGAAGCGAGGATCGAACGGCGGATGGCTGCCAAAGCATTGTCCATCTGCTGGATCACAGGGTTGTTGTCGGAGCTGTTCTCCATGAGTTTGTCGCGGCGCAGGATTACCTTGTTGTAGTCGTTGATCTGCGATGCGATCGAAGTGTTGTTGATCGACACCACCATCGGGATCAGCTCGCCCTTGTTCTCGGGCGTTTCCAGATAGGTGCGGATGAACTCCGAAACATTGATCTGATTCTCGATCGAAAGACCCTCGGCTTTCAACTTTTGGCTCTCCTGCATCGATCGCTGTGCATCCGACACAATATCGACCATCTGATGCTGTTTCTTCAGATCCTCGATGTTCTTATCCACATCGCTCAGCTCCTTGCCGATGACCTCCAGACGATTCTTGATGAAGTCGCTTGTCAAGACCGAAATACGGCGCTTGTCCTCGATGGCATCATTATTATAAGCCTCGATCAAGGTGTTGATCACATCCTCGGCGCGCTGCGGCACGATGTCGTTTAAGGTGATCGTGACGATCGAAGCGTGCTCGTTGGCAACCTCGCTCTTCACGCTGTGGCGGTAGCGGCTGGCGGTTGCCAAAAGTCCGCTCTTGCGCACCGCGATTTTGGAATCGACTGCAAATTTCGGATCGAAGAAATTGGTCTTATGCACGATGATCTGACCGATCGGCGTGTCGAGCGTCTCCTCGAACTTGCCGTCGATCTCGATGTCGATGATCTCCGGCTCGTCGGGTTTGCGGAAGCTGTCGTGGAACTCGGTCAGGTGGAGGGTCTGCTCATCGGTGATCGTCACCAAAACACCCAAAGCCTGCTTGTCGTTGTCGTTGATAAATTCGACATCAATCGGTGCACGCTTATACAGATCGACATCCTGCAACAGTCCTTTCTCGGTGTAGGTCTCGGTCAGATTCAGTTTCTTGACCACCTGCGCCATCAAGCGTTGCGACTGGAGGATGAACACCTCGTTATCGACATTGCGGCGGCTCTGGAAACCTGCCAAGTCGCTGAAGGTCGAAAGATCGACATCGCCACCCTTGCGGGTATCTTTCACCAAGATGGTGGCGGAACGGTTGTAGACTTTGGGCGTGCGTGCCAAGTAGAACACGCCGATACCCAAACACAATACGATCGAAATGGCGAACCAATACCAATGATTGAAGATGATTCCGAGAATATCACTCAGCGTGATGGTCTCTTCCTTCTCGGCATCTATGCCTTGAATTTGGTTTATGTTAGTTTGTTCCGACATGGTGCTTATTATAAATTGGTAATGGTAACGATTAAAGTTGCAAGCGAAATGCCCACACTGAACAGCGACACATAGAACGAACGGTTCTGACTGATCTCACCCGACTGTGCCTTGTATTTGTTGGGCTTCACATAGATGATGTCGTTCTGCTGGAGGTAGTAGGCGGGCGATTGGAACAAGTCCTTCGAGGTGAGATCGAGGTACTCGATGGTGCGCACACCATCGGTCTCGCGGGCTACAGCCACTTCGTTGCGCACACCGAAGATCGTCAGGTCGCCTGCCATAGCCAGCGCATCGAAGATGGTGATCTTGTCGCGCGTGAGGTCGTAGTAACCCGGGCGGGCAACCTCGCCGATCACCGCGATCTTGATGTCGGCAAACGAGATGTTCACCTCGGGATCGTTGATGTAACCGCCGTCTTTGATCTTCTGTGCAATTTCGTATGCCAATTCACTACGGGTCTTGCCCTTGGCTTCCACAGCGCCGATCACGGGCATCTGCAAAATGCCGTCGGCATCAATGGTGCGCACCTGCACCGATGCTTGGGTCGAGTTCGCCGAAGCGTAGTCGCTTGTCGAAGCCGTCAGCGAGTTGTACGATGAGTAGGAGTTAAACGGCGCAGCCAATTCGGAGTTCATGCTGCTGACCACCACCGTAATTCGGTCGAGGGGCTTGATGCGGATCTGTCCGCTTTCGACAATTTGTTCCGGAGTGTAAGGTTTGGCATCCTGCATGTACCAGATGCGCTTCTCCGGGTTGCAAGAGGCCAGAAAAACGACCAAAAGCACGAAGAATAAAGATTTCATATAATTTTTCATGGGTTCTTATATTTTCATATAACAAATGACGGACAAAGGTAATAACTTTTTCCAATAAATACACGCATCTTACTTTATTTTATTAAGTGAGAGTGCTCGTTCGGTCGTTATGGACGGGGTGCGGGGACGGAGCTCTTTTCTGGGGCTTGTTTCCCGGAATGTCGTTTCGGATGCTTTGTGTGTGGTTTTGGGGGTATTCTGGATTGATGTGTGAAAACCGTATTGATAACTTTGGGTTTTGCCGGAAGTGTAATTAAATACGCGACATTCCCATTGGTCGAAAAAATGCGGAAAGCGGGGAAAATGTGTGAAATTTCAAAAAATATGTGTAAGTTTGTTGCGTGATGAATCCGAAGAAAATTTTACTTTTGATTGCGACCCTGTGTCTCACGGCGGTCGCGTGGGCGGAGGGCTACCGCGTGGAGGAGATCCCCCATGTGCAGCTTCGCGACAGCCGCCGCTATGTGTCGAATCCCGATGCGATTCTTGCGCCCGGAGTTGTGGCGCAGATGGACTCGATCTGCGCCTCGGTTCGCGCGAGGGGCTATGGCGAGATTGCCGTTGTGGCGGTCAATGACATCGCGGGCGATGATGTGTTTGAGTTTGCCTACGAACTCTTCTCGAAGTGGGGCGTTGGCGGGCGTAAATCCGACAACGGCTTGGGTATCCTTTTGGTCAAGGATCGCCGCCAGATCCGCTTTGTGACGGGCTACGGCTTGGAGGGTGTGTTGCCCGATGCGCTCTGCAAACGCATTCAGATGCGCTATATGTTGCCCTCGTTCCGCGAGGAGGACTACAACCGCGGAATGCTCTTAGGCGTGGCGGCTGCGGCGCGGGTTATGGAAGGCGGCGAGGTGAGTAGGGAAGCGCCCGAAAAGGACAAGGCGTTTGTGATCTTGCTGGGCGTTTGCGTGGTGGCATTTTTGGCGGTTGGCTTCTTCATGTCGCGCGAAGCACGGCGCTGTCCGAAGTGCAAAAAATGCGCGCTGCAACTTCAAGATACGCAACATTATACGATTTCGGATCGTTACGATATTACCGAAAATATCTTTGTCTGTAAGCATTGCGGACACCGCGTGGTGAAGAAAACCCGTGAGGATCGCCACGATAATTTTCGTGGTGGCGGAGGTGTGCCGTTCATCGGCGGATTCGGCGGTCGCGGAGGCGGTTTTTCGGGCGGTGGATTCGGTGGCGGATCGTTCGGCGGAGGCGGCTCGGGTTCGAGTTGGTAACTAATTGACTATTAATTTAAAAAATAACGAATAAAATGAAAAAAGGATTATTGATTGTCTTGGGATTGGTGGCAGTTGTGTGCATCTTTCTCTTCAGTTCTTATAACGGATTGGTGAGTCGCGAGGAGGGTGTAAATTCGGCATGGGCCGATGTGGAAACTCAATACCAGCGCCGTTCGGATCTTATCCCCAATTTGGTGAACACCGTCAAAGGTTATGCCGCCCACGAAAGCAAGACCTTGCAGGAGGTAACGGAGGCGCGCACCCGCGCCACTTCGATCAATTTGTCGGTCGAGGATCTGACCCCCGAAAAGATGGCTGAGTTTCAAAAGGCACAGCAGCAGGTCGGCTCGGCTTTGGGTCGTTTGATCGCCGTGTCGGAGAACTATCCCGAGCTGAAAGCTGCGGACAATTTCCGCGAATTGCAGGCTCAGTTGGAGGGTACGGAAAACCGTATTTCGGTAGCGCGCAAAAACTTCAACGAGGTGTCGCGTGCCTACAATGTGGCGGTGCGCCGTTTCCCCAAAAACATCGTGGCATCGCTGTTCGGTTTCTCGGCGAAACCCTACTTTGAAGCCGATCAGGGCGCAGAAACCGCTCCCAAGGTGGAGTTTTAAAACAGCAAAAATCACTCTGGAAAAGAGCTTTCCCGACAAAGGGAAGGCTCTTTTTTTGTATCCGCGCACCCCCGAAATCGTACCGGAAACCATAAGCGGAAAACCCCCGGAAATCTCCTCGCGTATAAAAATGTTGTCGAAATCAAAATCGAGACATAGGAAACCCGAAAAAATAGTGCTATATTTGCAGATTGAATAAATTGACCTCAAAATTAATCCAAACCTATGTTCAGTGCGTTATATTATCTTGTTTGCGTGGTGCTCTGTGTGGTCGTGTTGCTCTTGTCGTTAGTGGCACTTGTGGTGTGTTACCCGTTTGACCCCGGCCGCCGCGTAGTACATGAACTTTCGAGGGTGCTTACCCGCATCTTTTTCTTCATCCCCCCGCTGTGGCGACATCGGGTGATTGGTGTCGAAAATGCCGATCCCGAGAAAGCCTACATCATTGTGCTGAACCACAGCGCTATGATTGACATCCCCTCGCTTTACTTTGTGAGGGGGATGAACTTCCGCTGGGTGTCGAAGCGCGAGGTGTTCCGCCTGCCGTTCTTCGGTCAGTTCCTCCTGCTCCACGGCGATATTCCTATCGACCGCGGGCACGGATCGGAGGCTTTGAAGCAGATGATTGAGCGCGGACGGGTGTGGATCAAACGCGGGGTGTCGATCTCGATCTTCCCCGAAGGCACGCGTTCGAAAGACGGCGAGATCCATCGTTTCAAGAGCGGTGCGTTCATCTTGGCCAAGGAATGTGATGTGGAGATCCTGCCTGTGGTGTTGGACGGCACGCGGACGGTGTTCAAGAAAAATCGTCTGTTCAATTGGCGCAATACGATCACTGTCAAGGTGCTTGAGCCCGTGCCCGTTGAGGAGGTGCGCTCGAAGGAGGCGCACGATTTGATGGCAGAAACTCAAGAGCGTATGTGCAATGCATTAAAGGAAATTCGCGAGACAAAATAGGATATGGCAGAACTACAAAATACCAATACAAGCAACTATGGCGATGATGCCATCATGACCCTCTCGCCGAGGGAGCATATCCGCCTCAGACCGGGTATGTACATCGGCAAATTGGGCGATGGCACGCAGAGCGACGACGGCGTTTATGTCCTCATCAAGGAGGTGGTCGATAACTCGGTCGATGAATACATCATGGGTTTCGGTCATCGCATCGACATCCAAATCGAAGACAATGTGGTGTCGGTCAGGGACTATGGTCGCGGTATTCCCCTCAAGTCGCTGTCGGCGGCGGTCAGTAAGATGAACACGGGTGCCAAATACGAAGGCACGGCATTCCGCAAGACGGTGGGCCTTAACGGCGTGGGTGTCAAGGCAGTGAATATGCTCTCGTCGGAGTTCACGGCGCGTTCGGTGCGCGATGGCGAAGCCCATACCGTCACCTTCCGGCAAGGCTTGGAAACGGGCGATCGGTGGGAGTCGGGCGTCAAGGAAAAGGACGGCACTTTCATCTCGTTCAGGGTCGATGAGGAGATCTTCGGCAAGTATAGTTACAACTTGGAGTATGTCGAGCAGATGGTGCGCAACTACACCTATTTGAACCTCGGCTTGGTGTTTAATTTCAACGGACAGGAATATGTCTCGAAGCATGGTCTGTTGGATCTTCTCAACGAGAACATCTCGGAGGATCCGCTCTATCCGCCGATCCACCTTTCGGGCGATGACATCGAAGTGGCAATCACCCACGGTTCGGGCTATGGCGAAGACTATTTTTCGTTTGTCAACGGACAATATACCTCGCAGGGCGGTACGCATCAGGCGGCGTTCCGCGAGTTTTTGGCAAAGACCATCAAGGAGTTTTACCACAAGGACTACGACCCTTCGGATGTCCGCACCTCGATCATCGCCGCCATTTCGGTGAAGGTCGCCGACCCGATCTTTGAGTCGCAGACCAAGATCAAGTTGGGATCGAAGGAGGTCGAGCCGGGTCTGTCGATGCGCCAGTTTGTGGGCGACTTCCTCACCAAGGCGTTGGATGATTACCTCCACAAGCATCCCGAAACGGCGCAGATCCTCCAAAAGAAGATCGTGGAGAACGAGAAGGAGCGCAAGGCGATTTCGGGCGTGCAGAAAAAGGCGCGCGAGACCGCCAAGAAGGTGTCGCTCAACAACAAGAAACTGAGGGATTGTAAGGTACATCGCACCGACAAAAACGAGTTGGCGGATCAGTCGATGATCTTCATCACGGAGGGTAATTCGGCATCGGGTTCGATTACCAAAAGCCGCGATGTCAAGACGCAGGCGGTGTTCTCGTTGAGGGGTAAACCGCTCAACTGCTACGGATTAACCAAGAAAGTGGTCTACGAAAACGAGGAGTTTAACTTGTTGCAGGCTGCACTCAATATCGAGGAGGACATCGACAACCTGCGCTACGAAAAGGTGGTGATCGCGACCGATGCCGATGTCGATGGTATGCACATCCGTCTTCTGATCACGACTTTCTTCCTGCAATTCTTCCCCGATGTGATCCGTCAAGGTCATTTGTTCATCCTCCAGACCCCGCTGTTCCGCGTGCGCAACAAGAAGGTCACGCGCTACTGCTACTCGGAGGACGAACGCCTCAAGGCATTGGCGGAGTGCGGCAAGACGGCGGAGATCACCCGATTCAAAGGTTTGGGTGAGATTTCGCCCGATGAGTTCCGCGAATTTATCGGCGAGGACATGCGTTTGGATAAGGTGCGCATCACTAAGGACGCGCCCATTCACGACCTTTTGGAGTTCTATATGGGCAAGAATTCGTTTGAGCGTCAAGAGTTTATCATCGACAATCTGCGCGTTGAGGAAGACATTGAGCGCGATGTTGCCAACAGTTAGTTTTAAAAGTGGATATGACGGACAAGGATATAGATATTCAAGAGCAGAGCGAGCAGGACGAGGCTCTGCCCCAAGCACAACCGACAGCCAAGCGCAGCCGCTTCGAGCGCCTCATGCAGGACGAAAGCGGAGTTGCGAAGTTGTCGGGTATGTATAAGAATTGGTTTTTGGACTACTCGTCGTATGTGATCTTGGAGCGTGCCGTGCCCCATGTGGGTGATGGTCTGAAGCCCGTGCAACGAAGGATCCTCCACGCTATGAAGGCGGTGGATGACGGGCGTTATAATAAGGTGGCAAACATCGTGGGGCAGACCATGCAGTACCATCCCCACGGCGATATGTCCATCAAGGACGCGCTGGTGCAGATGGGGCAGAAAGACCTCTTGATCGATTGTCAAGGTAACTGGGGCAACTTGCTTACGGGCGATGAGGCGGCTGCGGGTCGTTACATCGAGGCGCGCTTGTCTAAGTTTGCCTTGGAGGTGGTCTTTAACCCCAAGACCACCGAGTGGATGAAATCATACGACGGGCGTAACGATGAACCCGTCACATTGCCCATTAAGTTCCCGCTGCTGTTGGCGCAGGGATCGGACGGTATTGCCGTGGGCTTGGCATCGAAGATCCTGCCGCACAACTTCAATGAGCTGATCGATGCTTCGATCGCTCACTTGGAGGGTCGCGACTTCGAGCTTTATCCCGACTTCCCCACGGGCGGTATGGCGGATGTGAGCCGCTATAACGATGGCTTGAGGGGTGGTGCCGTGAAGGTTCGCGCCCGCATTTCGAAGATCGATAAACGAACCTTGGCGATCACCGAGATTCCCTTTACGAAGACCACCGAGATGATCAAGGATTCGATCATCAAGGCGAACGAAAAGGGCAAGATCAAGATCCGCAAGGTCGATGATAACACCGCCGACAAGGTCGAGATCGTGATCCATGTCTCGCCCGATGAGTCGTCGGACAAGACCATCGATGCGTTGTATGCCTTCACCGATTGCGAGGTGTCGATCGCGCCCAACTCGTGCGTGATCCGCGACAACAAACCCCATTTTATGGGTGTGAAAGACCTCTTGAAGGCATCGGCAGAACATACCAAAGACTTGTTGCAGAAGGAGTTGGAGATCCGCCTCGATGAACTGAACGGCGCATGGCACGCCGCATCGTTGGAGCGTATCTTCATCGAAAATAAACTCTACGCGCTGATCGAGGGCAAGAAGACCCGCGAGGATGCCTATAAGGCGGTGGACAAGGGCTTGGAACCCTTTAAGAAACTGCTCCGCCGGGAAGTTACGATGGAGGATGTGCAACACCTTACCGAGCTGAAGTTCATCCGAATATCGCGCTACGATTCCGATAAGGCGGACAACGAACTGAAGCAGATCGAGGAAAACATCGCACAAACGCAACACGACTTGGCGCACCTGACGGAGTATGCCGTGGCATACTACCGCCACATCAAGGAGAAATACGGCAAGGGACACGAACGCCGCACCGAGCTGCGCGAGTTCGATGCCATCGAAGCCACCAAAGTGGCGGTCAATAACGCCAAGTTGTATGTCGATCGTTCGGAGGGCTTCTTCGGCATCGGCAAGTCGATGAAGGATCAGGAGTTTGTCGCCGACTGCTCCGATATTGACGATGTGATCCTCTTCACCAAAGATGGCCGCTACATCATCACCAAAGTCTCGGATAAGGCGTTCTTCGAGAAGAACATCTATTATATAGGTGTGTTCAACCGCGGTGATGAGCGCACGATCTACAATGTGATGTACCGCGATGGCAAGAACGGCCCGATCTATATGAAGCGTTGCGCCATCAAGGCGATCACGCGCGACAAGGAATACAACATAACCAAGGGTACGCCCAAGAGCGAGATCCTCTACATGTCGGTCAATCCCAACGGAGAGGCGGAGGTGCTGAAGGTCTACTTCAAACCGCGCCCGCGCCTCAAAAAGGTCATTGTCGATCTCGATTTTTCGGATCTTGCGATCAAGGGACGCCAATGTCAGGGCAATCTGTTCTCAAGATACGGCATCCACAAGATCGTTTTGAAGGAACGCGGGACATCGACCCTCTCGGCGCAGGATATTTGGTTCGATGAGGATGTGCATCAGCTCAATACGGACGGATGCGGTCGCCTTTTGGGCAAGTTCAAGGGTGAGGATCGATTGATCGTGTGGACGAAGCGCTGTCAGTATTACATCACTTCGTTCGAGTTGTCGCAACACTTCCCCGACGATACGATCCGAGTGGAGCGTTATCGTCCGCAGGTGGTGTACAGCGTGTGCTACTTCGACCGCGAGCAGAACTACTACTACATGAAACGCTTCTCGGCGGAACGCTCGGAGCGTATGCAGGATTTCTTGGATGTGGAAGTGGCGGACTTCGTGGCGATGACGGCGGCGAAGGGCGCGCAGTTGGAGATCACCTATAAGGGTGCGCATCAGATGCGCCCTGCCGATACGATCGATGTCGATGAGTTTATCGGTGTGAAGAGCCACCGCGCCAAGGGCAAACGACTGACGACCTATGAGGTCGATCAGCTGCGCTTCATAGAGCCCGAAATCACGGAGGAGGAACCCGATCAGAACGATGCACCCGTGATCGATGGCGAGATGTTGGAGGAGATCGAACCCGCCGAAACGACTTTGGGCGCGGAATTTACCTCGGCTGCCGAAGCCAAGAAACAACAACCTGCCCCGCAACCCAAACCCGCGAAGGGCGAGGGCGCGGAACTCGAAATCGAGCGCGCGACAGGCGATGCGGATAAAGTGATTTCGACCGAGCAACTCGATCTGTTTTAAGGTGTTGGGGCGATGATGAAACCTCTGTTTTTGATCGGATATATGGGCTGCGGCAAAAGCACCTTGGGGCGCAAGATTGCACGGCGGCTCAAGATGGATTTTGTCGATACCGACCATCTGGTCGAGGATCGCGAGGGGGCTTCGACCGCCGATATTTTCCACTATGAGGGCGAGGAGCATTTCCGCCGGATGGAGCGCGAGGTGCTCGATGAATTGATCGCCGAGGGCTCACCGCAGGTGGTTTCCACGGGTGGCGGTCTGCCCACTTGGACGGATAATATGGAGCGGATGAACGAGGCGGGAATCACGATCTATCTGAAGCGCTCGCCCGAACAGATCGCCCGCCGTATGTCGCCCTACGGACGGCAGAAACGACCCCGCTTGAGGGGACTTTCCGATGAGGAATTGGTGGTATTTATGCGTGAAGATATGGCGCGGCGTGCAGCGTTTTATGAGCGCGCACGCCTTACATTCAGTTGCGATACTTATTCGGATTACGATCTTATCACGCTCATTGTCGGGGAACTTAATAAATTGTAAGACACCGCGTTGCACGGGAAATAACTATGGCAGATAATCGGTTTATAGGCATCTATGATTCGGGCTTGGGCGGGCTTTCGGTGTGGCGTGAGGTGCGCCGACTTTTGCCCCGCGAATCGCTCCTTTACTTGGGCGATGGCGCGAATTGTCCCTACGGATCGAAACCTCGGGAGCAGATCCGCCGTCTGGCGGACGATGCCGTGGGGCGACTGGTTGCGCGCGGATGCAAGATGGTCGTTGTGGCGTGTAACACGGCTACGGCGGCTGCAATCGATTTTTTGAGAGCCAAATACACCGCGATCCCCATCGTCGGCATGGAGCCTGCCGTGAAGCCTGCGTGCCTAAGGACGCGCACGGGCGTTGTGGGTGTGTTAGCCACCGAGCGCAGTTTGGACGGCGATCTTTTTTGCCGCACTGCAGCCCGCTACGGAAGGGGCGTGGAGGTGGTGACTGCCGCGGGAAAAGGGTTCGTGGAGTTGGTCGAACAAGACCGTGAATCGACCCCCGAAGCCGAGGCGTGCGTGCGTGAAGCCATGGAGGAGATGCTCCGTAAAGGGGCGGATCAGATCGTGTTGGGATGCACACACTATCCCTTCTTGATGGATGTCATTCAGCGCATTACGCGCGATAAGGGAGTCGAGGTGATCGATCCTTCGCCCGCCGTGGCGCGCCGTGTGGAGTCGCTTCTCAGAGCATCCGACAGCCTTGCCGATGAGGGGCATCGGGCTGAATATGAGTTTGATACCTTTGCCGATGAACGCTACCGCGAGCGCTTGGCACAAAAGGCGGCTCTTTCGTTGGAATAAGACGCGAAAAAAATCGCCGATTTCCAAAATTCAGAAAAAAATTGTAACTTCGCTTGATCTTTCAAGTGAAAAAACTTCCTATGAAATCCCAAAATAAAAAACAAACCATAGACCCTGCCCCCGTGCCCATCCAGCGCAACAATCTGCGTTGGATCGCAGGTTTCATCCTCTTGATTTTCGGGCTGTTTGCCGTGGCATCGACCTTCTTCCACTTCGTTTATTGGCAGGAGGACATCAGTCTTTTCGACCCTGCGAGCCAAGTGGCAACCAATTTTGCGGCGGATGCGAACCCGCTGCAATCCGATGTAGAGAATCCCTGCGGGGAGTTGGGCGCATGGATCGGTCGGCAGTTGGTCGATCAATCGTTCGGCATGTTCGGCATGGTGCTGCCTGTGATGATGAGCATCTTGGGACTGTATCTTATCCGTCAAAAACCGTTGAATTTCAACAAGTTGATTTTGCCATGGGTGTTGGTTATGTTGTTCGGATCGCTCACGATGGGCTTTGCATTTCCCAATGTGCAGCTCTTGTCTAACACGGGCATGGGCGGTGCGTTCGGGCGACTGATTGCGATTCAACTCACGGGCTATATCGGTCCCATCGGCATGATTTTCTTTCTTTTGACGGGCTGGGTTTTGCTCGGTGTGCTGATTAACCGTAACTTCATCAATGCGGTCAATTCGGCGGGCAAAGCCGTGGCAAATGGTGGCGGGCACTTGGTGCAGGCGGTCAAAGACCGAGTGGAGGCTGCGCGCGAGGATGAGGATGAAGAGGTTTATCTGAAACCTACACCCGCACCCGTGCAACCCGCTCATGCTGAACCTGTTGTACCCGTAGAACCCGAGGAGGAGATCCTGCCCGAACCCGATCCGCAAAGTTCCGAGGTGGAGTTCGAGGTGGAGCATCCCGCCGAGGAACATACGCCCGCCGAGGAGCAACCCTCCGAGGAGGTGGTCGAAGCGGAAGAACCGCAAGCCGAACTGCAGAAAGAGCCCGAGAATCAGCCTTTTATCCGCAAGAAACCACAAACCTCAGAGTCGGAATTTTTCGAGGAGGAGACCGTCAGGAAACCCCAGTCGCGCATGCGCGTGGAGATGGGTCCCGGCGGTATGGTGCAACTCGTTCCGGTGGATGACGGGGTCGCGCCTTCCGCAGATCCCGAGCCCGTTCCCGAACCCGAACCCGAAAAACCTGCCGAGGAACAACAGCAAACTGCTGATCTTCAGACAACAGACGAGCAACCTGCCGTGGCGGAGCAGCCCGCAGAAACTCCCGCAGAAATTCCCGCCCGACAACCCGCCGATGCGACAGCCGGACTGCCGGGCGTGGTGGTCGATGTCGAGGAACATACCGAAGAGGTGATTGCTGATAGCGACATCGAAACCGACAGCTACGACCCGCTGAAAGACCTCATCAACTATCGCAAACCTTCGGTTACGCTGTTGGAGGATTATCAGTCGAAAACGCAGGTGTCGAACGAGGAGATCTTCGAAAACAAGACCCGAATCGAGGATACTTTGAAGAACTTCGGCATCCCGATTCAGAAGATCAAAGCAACCGTGGGCCCGACCGTAACGCTCTATGAGATCGTTCAGGCGCAGGGTGTGAAGATCTCCAAGATTCAAGGTCTTGAGAACGATATTGCGCAGAGCCTCAAGGCGTTGGGTATTCGTATCATCGCCCCGATTCCCGGCAAGGGAACCATCGGTATCGAGGTGCCGAACCGCGATAAAGAGGTGGTGTCGATGTATTCGTGCGTGCGCTCGATGCGGTTCCAAGAATCGAAGGCGGAACTTCCCGTGGTGATCGGTCGCACGATCCAGAACGAGAACTATGTCTTCGACTTGGCGAAGATGCCTCACTTGCTCGTGGCGGGTGCTACGGGTCAAGGTAAGTCGGTGGGTCTCAACGCGATCATCACTTCGTTGCTCTACCGCAAACACCCCGCACAACTCAAGTTTGTGCTGATCGACCCCAAGATGGTCGAGTTCTCGCTCTACGCCAAAATTGAACGCCATTTCTTGGCGAAGATGGAGTCGGAGGATGAGGCTGTGGTGACCGATCCGCAGAAGGCGGTCTACACCTTGAACGCCCTTTGCGTGGAGATGGATAACCGCTTGGAACTGTGTAAGAAAGCTGGTACGAGAAACATTGCCGAGTATAACGAAAAATTCGTGGCACGCCGCCTCAATCCGCAGAAGGGACACCGCTTTCTGCCTTACATTGTGGTGGTTGTCGATGAGTTTGCCGACTTGATCATGACCGCCAAAGAGGTCGAGGGACCCGTGATGCGCTTGGCGCAGAAGGCGCGTGCAATCGGCATCCACCTCATTATCGCCACTCAGCGACCCGATGTGAAGGTCATCACGGGCGGTATCAAGGCGAACTTCCCCGCGCGAATGGCGTTCCGCGTGATGCAGATGATCGACTCGCGCACGATCATCGACCAGCCGGGAGCCAATCAGCTCATCGGTCGTGGCGATATGCTCTTCTCGAAGGACGGCGAACTCACGCGTATCCAATGCGCGTTGGTCGAGACGAAGGAGGTGGAGCGCGTAGTGGATTACATCTCCACCCAACAAGCCTACACCGAGCCGTACCCGCTGCCCGACTATACGCCCGAAACGCAGGAGGGCGCGGCGATGGGCAGCGAGGAGCAACCCGCCATGCGTTACGACGGATTGTTTGCACAGATCGCCCGCGACATCGTGACCGGCGGTCAGGTCTCGACTTCGATGATTCAGCGCAATTACGAAGTGGGCTTCAACCGCGCGGGGCGCATCATGATGCAGTTGGAGCGCGCGGGCATTGTCGGCAAGCAACACGGCGTGAAACCCCGCGACATCATGTTCCACGATCTGCCTTCGTTGGAGGCCAAGTTGCAGGATTTGGGCGTGTTCTGATTCAGAGTAAGCCCGAAGCATAAAAAGAAGCGCGATCTGCTTACCATAAGCAGATCGCGCTTCTTGTGTAACTAAATCCGATCCGATTAGAAGTTGTAACCGACCGAGATAAAGAAGTTGTTGGGTTTAATCTTTTGATTGAATTGGCTGATGTCCGTGATGCTGAACTCATAACCCAATGAGAAGGTGAATTGATTCCACAAAGCCGTGCCGGCAAAACGCAAACCGAAATCAGAACGTTTAGCCGTCAAATCGCTGAAGGTGTCGATATTGCCTTCCGTTGTCTTGATTTTACCGCCGATACCCAAGCCGTAGTAGAAACCTGCGCTGGGGTAGAGCACGACCTTATCTTCGATGTTGAATTTGTAGTTTACCATGATCGGAATCTCGAGGTAAGCGGCATTCAGTTTGTTGGTAAAACCTTCGTCATCGACCTGACAGCCTTTCCAAGTGAGCTGCAAGCCCGTCTCCAAATACAAGGGGAACGAAGCCAAAAGACGCTCGTATGATCCGCCGATGTGGAAACCGATCTTCGAATCGGGCGAGATGCCGTCAAAACGGACATTCGAAACATTCAAACCTGCGCGAACACCGAAGATGTTCTTTTCAAATTTCTGAGCATTGGCACTCCCCAAGAAGAGTACTGCAGCGGCAACCAAAAGGATTAATTTTTTCATAGTACTTAAATTTGGTTCTTCCGCTCCGAGGAAGATATTAACTTGTTATTCGGAGTGAGGTGGAGCTAATCTGCGAAAACTTTGCGGACAAAATACTGCAAAAAAAACCTCCTCCGAGGATATTTACATCCACAAATATAACAAATTTTGGGGGATTTGGTGCTTGTTGCCTGCGTTTTTTTCGTCCGCTGTGATACCCGTCTGTGCTTTTGGCGGAAATAAAATCGAATGAAAAATACCGATTTTCCCCACAAATTCGTTATATTTGTAAGCGAAAAACTTGTAACACAATGAAGCGATTTTTATCTGTTTTAATGCTCTTTTGCGCTGCAACTGCCACCGCCCAAACCGATGTCCACAGCCTTTTGAATGAGGTTGCCGATGGTTTTCGTAAGATGGCGGGCTACGAAGTGCGCTTCAAGGTCGAGACCGAGGGTCAGCATGTGGAGGGCGGCTATGCTGTGCAGAAAGAGGCATACTATCTCGCGATGGGCTATGCCGAGGTCTACTCCGAAGGTAAGATCCGCTATGAGGTGAACAACGAACGCAGGGAGGTCGTCGTTAATTCGGTCGATCCCGCGAGCCGCAACATCTTGGACAATCCCGTCCATGCCTTTGAGTTTTTGGAGGAGGAATACGCGGCGCGCATCCTTTGGGAGAAGGACGGGCGCACGGGGGTGGAGTTGGAAAAGCGCACGGATGAACCCGACCTCAAGCAAAAAGTCACGGTGGTGGTGAACACCAAAACCTGCCGCCCCGAAACCTTACTCTACGACTACGATGGCGACAGCGTGTTGGTCACGATCCTCGGCGTTGCACCTCTGAAAGAACCCTTGAAGAAATACGACAAAAAAGCCTACAAAGCCTACGAAACAATTGATTTCAGATAGCGGTTTTCCCAAGGTACGCACCGCCCTGCCCGCCGCAAAACGCAACGAATAATCCCGACACCCTGTCGGGATTATTTTGTAAACGCCTTAAATCGCCCGAAAAGGGGCAAAAAAAGGTTGTTTTGTGTAAATCATGGTACGAGAGGGGTGAAAAATCGGGTGAAAGTTGCTCAAATCGAAGAAAATTACTATTTTTGTATGTTTAAAGAAAGGTAATTTTTACGAGATTATGTTGACTGAAGAAGAAAAGAATGCCGGTTTGGTAGGACGAATTATTCCTATCAATATCGAGGAGCAGATGAAGTCGGCCTATATCGACTATTCGATGTCGGTTATTGTGTCGCGTGCCCTGCCCGATGTCCGTGACGGTCTGAAACCCGTTCACCGAAGAATCCTCTACGATATGTCACAGGAGTTGCACCTTTACTCCGATAAGCCGACCCGTAAATCGGCGCGTATCGTGGGTGATGTACTCGGTAAGTTCCACCCCCACGGCGACTCGTCGGTCTACGATGCGATGGTGCGCTTGGCACAGGATTGGTCGGTGCGCTACCCGTTGGTAGACGGTCAGGGTAACTTCGGTTCGATGGATGGCGACTCGCCCGCAGCAATGCGTTATACAGAGGCGCGAATGAAGAAAATCACCGATGAGGTGATGGCTGACATCGACAAGGAGACCATCGACTGGACGCTCAACTTTGATGATACCATTCCCGAACCCACCGTACTGCCCACGAAGATTCCGTTGCTCATTGTCAATGGCGCAAGCGGTATCGCTGTGGGTATGGCTACCAACATGGCGCCCCACAACTTGGGCGAGGTCGTTGACGGCTGTTGCGCTTATGTGGATAACCCCGACATCACGGGCGAGGAACTCTTGAAATACATCAAGGGTCCCGACTTCCCCACGGGCGGTATTATCTATGGCTATGAGGGTGTTAAGGAGGCGATGCTGACGGGTCGCGGTCGCGTGATCATGCGTGCCAAGACCGAGATCGAGCATACGGCTTCGGGTCGCGAGTGCATCGTGATTACGGAGATCCCCTACATGCTGAATAAGGCCGACACGATCAAGAAGATCGCCGACATGATCAACGAGAAGAAGATCGACGGCATCTCCTACATCAACGATGAGTCCGACCGCAACGGTATGCGTATCATCGTGATCTTGAAGCACGATGCCGTAGCGAGCGTGGTGCTCAATACCTTGTTTAAGAACACTCCGCTGCAAAGTTCGTTTGCAGTGAACAATATCGCTTTGGTGAATGGTCGTCCCGAGTTGCTTTCGATGCGCGATCTGATCAAGCACTTCATCGATCACCGCCACGATGTGGTCGTTCGCCGCACGCGCTACGACAAGCGCAAGGCAGAGGAGCGCCTGCACATCGTGTTGGGTCTTTTGATTGCGCAGGACAACATCGATGAGATCGTCCACATCATCCGTTCTTCGAAGACCCCCGATGAGGCGAAGGCTACGATGATGGAACGCTTCGAGTTGGACAACATCCAAGCAACGGCAATCATCGAGATGCGTCTGCGTGCCTTGACGGGTCTGGAGCACGGCAAGTTGGTTGCCGAGCGCGATGAGTTGCAGAAACTCATCGACCACCTCACCGAGGTGTTGGCAAGTCCCGAGATGCAGTTCCAGATCATCAAGGACGAGCTGATCGACATGAAGAAGAAGTATGGTGATGAGCGCCGCTCGCAGATCGTCTATGCTTCGGAGGAGTTCAACCCCGAGGATTTCTATGCCGATGATGATATGGTGATCACCATCTCGCACTTGGGTTACATCAAGCGCACGCCGCTCGCTGACTACCGCGCACAAAACCGCGGAGGTGTCGGTGCGAAGGGCAGTGCAACGCGCGATGAGGACTTCATCGAGCACATCTACATGGCATCGATGCACAACACGATGTTGTTCTTCACGGAGAAGGGTCGTTGTTTCTGGCTCAAGGTGTATGAAATTCCCGAGGGCACGCGCTCTTCAAAGGGTCGCGCGATCCAAAATGTGATCCAAATCGAACCCGATGACAAGGTTCGCGCATATATCAATGTGAAGCGATTGGATGATGAGGAGTATGTCGAGAACAACTACATCATCATGTGTACCAAGCGCGGTACGATCAAGAAGACCAAGTTGGAGGCATACTCGCGCCCGCGTCAGAATGGTGTGAATGCCATCGTGATCCGCGAGGGTGACGAGTTGATCGAAGCATCGCTCACGAGCGGAAAGGCCGAGGTGATGATCGCCGCCAAGCAGGGTAAGGCGATCCGCTTCAACGAGGAGACGGTTCGCCCGATCGGTCGTGTGGGCGCAGGTGTGCGCGGTATCTCGATCGAGGACGATGATGAGGTGGTAGGCATGATCTGCATCGAGCCCGACAAGAAGCAGGATGTATTGGTGCTGTCTCAGAACGGCTTCGGTAAGCGAACCGATTTGGATGAGTACCGCATCACCAACCGTGGCGGTAAGGGTGTCAAGACCATCAACATCACCGAGAAGACGGGTGATTTGATCTCGATCCAAGCCGTGACGGATGAGAACGATCTGATGATCATCAACCGATCGGGTCTTACGATCCGCACGGGTGTCGATCAGATCCGCGTGGCAGGTCGTGCAACGCAGGGTGTGAAGATCATCAACCTTAGAGAGGACGATCAGATCGCATCGGTGATGGCTGTGCCCAAAGATGATGAGCAAACCGTAGAAAACCTCGTTGAGGAAGGCGCAAATGCCGAGAACGCCGAGAACGCCGATGCAACTGAGGCAACCGCACAGCAGGAAGCACCCGCAACGGAGGAATAAACGACGAGTTACAAAAAAAGAATAATAACTTAAATAAAACTATTATGAAAAAATCGATTTTGACGGCTTTTGCAGCTCTTTTGCTCGCAGTACCCGCCGCACAAGCTCAGAAAGTAAACAAGGAGGCTTTGCTTGCTAAGATTGAGAAAAGCAACGCCGAGGTCGCTGATGCCAAGAAGGGCAGCAAGGCTGCAACTTGGCTCAAAAGAGGTAAGGCATATTACGAGGCAGCACATGCTCCCGTGAAGGACATCGCACAGACCTTGACCGCCGATCGTTGGCAGTTGGCTTTGGGCGATCCCCAGAAGCAGCCCGAAGGTGTGATCCTCAGCGGTATGCAGATGGCGAAATTGACCTATCCCTACTTGAACTTGTATGTAAACCCGCAGGATGGCAAGATCATCACTTGGGAGCAGACCGACCGCGTGTTGGAAGGCGGCTACGAGGAGGCTTTAGCATCGTATAACAAGGCTTTGGAACTCGAACCCAAGCAGCAGGAGAAGGTTCGTGAGCACCTCGAGGAGCTGATGAACGCTGTAAGCCAGCAGGGTAATGTCTACAAGGACTTGGGTCAGTCGCGCGAGGCAGGTAAGTACTACATGATGGCAAGCGACATCCTGAACGCTCCGGGCTACGGTTTGACCGAGACCGAGAAGCCGCAGGCTCAGTTCGTGCTGTCGTTGGCAGGTCGTATGTTCGCTGTCGATGCATTTATGAATAAGGACATGGATTCGGCTGCCAAGGGTGCTGAGTGCTATGCAACCCTTCTGAACGAGGGCTACACGGGTCAGAACGGCGACTGCTACTATTACTTGTTCTATTGCTACTATTGCATGAAGGATCAGGATCCCTCGTGCGTAATGAAGGCTAAAGAGGCTTTGGTTGAGGGTATCGACAAGTTCCCGACCAACCAAGAGATCTTGAAGGGTCTGATCGACCTCTACACCAAGGAGGAGGGCATCGGTGATCCGCAGGAGTTGGTTGTTCGCTTGGAGAAGACCATCGCCGAAGATCCCCAAAACTACGAGTTGTGGATGGGTCGCGGTATCCTCTTTAATTCGCTGAACAACCTCGATGAGAGTATCGTTTCGTTCTCGAAGGCATCGGAGTTGAAGCCCGAGATGGTTGATGCTTCGTACTATGCAGCTCTTTCGTACACCTTGAAGGCTAACGCCATTCTCGACGAGCTGAACAACGAGCATCAGATCAGCGCAGCCGACAGCGATGCTGCCATGGCTAAGGCTGTTGAGAACTTCAAGGCTGCAATTCCCTTCTTGGAGCACGGCTTCGAGGTGAATCCCCAGCACATCGAGAACCTGACTCTCTTGAAGGAGATCTGCTTCCGTCTGCGTGACGAGAGCGATGAGTTCGCACAGAAGTTCCAGAAGTACAACGCTTTGTGGAAGGAAGCAAGCGGCAAATAAGTCGTTGCTGAATCCCGATACTATGCCGACCGATGAATTGCTCATTGGTCGGTATTTTTTTATGTCCATTTCGGGAACAGCGGGGTGGGTGCGCCGAATTTTTTGCTATCTTTAGAAAAAGATTAACATGGGAGGGTGTTGCCGTTTGTGTGGGGGGCGATGAGCGATTTGCACCGCCGAACAAATGCCCGACCTTAAACTTTCAGAGCGATGAAGACCAAGATGATCTTAGGCGTGCTGATCCTCGCTTTGGCGGGTGTGATTGGCAAGGTACACGCGCAGGAGTACAAGAAGAATGTGGTGGGCATCCACGGCGGATTGAACCTTGCGAAGGTCGATTTCGAGGGCTATACGCCCGATACGAAAGCGGGCTTCTTGGTGGGCGTGAACTACGAAAGGCGATTGTTGCGCTTCCGCCCGTTCTACTTGGAAACGGGCTTGGAGGTGGCGCAGAAAGGCTGCGATTTCGATGAGGGCGATGCCAAACTCAATGCCATGTACCTCCAGATTCCCCTTATGCTTAAGTATCATTTCCGCATCTCGGAGCGTGTGACCCTTGCCCCGTGCGTGGGCGGTTACTTCGCGGTGGGCATCGGTGGACACACCAATTTAGGATTGGACGAGCAACTTTCGTTTGATGAACTGCTTTCCCGCGCGGACTATGGTCTAAGGTTCGCCCTCGCGGCACAATGGACGCACTTCGTGTTCACGGCTGGCTATGAGTTGGGCTTGATGGACATCAACAGCGTGGAGCTGGATGCCGCAGCTTTCGGCTTACCCTCTTCCGGCACTTCCTTCTCGGGCAAGATGCACACCCGCAACTTCTTCATTTCGGTAGGGTATAATTTCTAAAAATGATCCGACCCGCCAACGCGCTTGCGGGCAACTGATGCGTGCAAATTTCCGATCCGTTCCGTGGCTCGGCTTATGATCTATAAAGGATGAATCCGCTGTGATTCATCCTTTTTTGTGAATAAATTTCTGCCGTATTTGGGGAATATTTTATTTATTTTTCGTATATTTGAAATTGGAAAATGTCGGCTTTTGCCAAAATCTCAATGCTTATGAAAAAGTTTTTCTTGTCGGTCGTGCTTTTGATTTCGTGCGCCGCCGTGGGTGCGCAGAATAAATTCTCGCTCTCGGAACTCGCGGGCATGGTGGGACAGGGTTGCGATTCGCTGAAACTCATCCAACGCTTTGGCGCGGTGGAGCGTTTGAAGGTGGACACCACCTCGTACTATCTTCCTGATTCTCTTTTTTATTTTAAAAAAGTGGCGATGGAACACCCGCTTCCGATTAAAAATTGGTCGGTGAATTTGCGTGGGGGTGAAGTTAAACGAATATGCTTGGAGTTGGCTTTGGATCCGCTGAAAGAGAAACAGCATTATAATTTTTTAGTGGGGCAAGTCTTTAAAGATGTTGATTCTGATGTCTATACGAGGCGTATGGGGGATAAATTTGATGTTCATATTTATTCTATATTTGATAGAGATTCCGGGAGCAAGTCGATTTCAATTTGGAAGGAATATACTCCGGACCAAGTCCTTGCTGTCGTTATACTTTCCGGAAAAGACTATGAAGTGAGGGATATTTATAACAGTATAGTGAATGAGAATGCCCGCCCGCAAAAGATGGTGGATGCTTCGCTCGTGGACAGATGGAAATTATATCCTACAACAAATATTTATAATTCGTTGTTACTCGATACTTGCACGGGCGCAATTACGATTGTGCAATGGTCGTTAGAAAGCGATAAGGAATTCAAAGTTAAGCTTTGTGATTCGTTGCTTTGGGAGTCTGATGATTCTTCAATTATCGGGCGTTTTGAGTTGTATGCTACACCGAATATGTATCAATTTGTGATGATTAATACTATTAATGGCGATGCCTATCATGTGCAATGGGGAGATTCGGGGCATAGATGGATTCGTAAAATTTATTAAGTAATTATTATCTACCAAACAAAAAATCCCTATCTTATTAGGTAGGGATTTTTTGTAGTTTCTTTACCAAACTGAACTGCTAAAGGATCTTGAGGGCGATGGCGGCGCAGGCCTCGGCATCTGCGAGGGCGTGGTGGTGATTGGCAAGGTCGTACCCGCAACGCGCGGCGACCGTTTGGAGCTGGTGGTTGGGCAGCGTGCGCCCGAACACACGGCGCGAGGCGCGGCAAGTGCAGTAAAACCGATACTCGGGGTAGGGCATTCCGTAGGCGGCATGCACCGCGCGAAGGCATCCCTCATCGAAGGGACTGTTGTGGGCGATGAGCGGCAGGTCGCCGATCAGCGGGGCGATCCTCCGCCACACTGTGGGGAAGTCGGGTGCCGATGCCGTGTCCTGCGCCGTGATGCCGTGTACCTCGATGTTTACACGGCGGTAGTAGTCGGGAAAGGGGCGGATCAATTCGTACACGCGGTCGGTTACTTCGCCCCCGACAACGCGCACCACGCCCACACTGCAAACACTCGACCGCTCGAAATTTGCCGTCTCAAAATCTATGGCTACAAAATCTTTCATACACGCCTATAATCTTATGCTAACTCGCTGAGTTCCAGCCATCGCATTGTGCGATCGTCAATCTCATCCATCAGCTCGGTGATGCGTTGCGACTGCTTCATCAGCTCCTCGGGCGAGAGTTGCCCGCTGCTCATCGCCGTCTCGATCTCTTCCTTTTCGGCTTCCAATTTGGGGATCAGCGCCTCCAATTCTTCGAATTCCTTGCGTTCCTTGAACGAAAGTTTTTTCGCCTGCGGTTTCTCGCTTCGGGGTTTCTCGGGTGCGGGTTGCTTTAAGCGAGCAGCCGCTTCTGATGCACGCGCCGCCTCATCCTTCTGCTCCTTCCACGCGCGGTAAAGCGTGTAGTTGCCGGGGAAGTCCTTGATGTCGGCGTTGCCGCGGAACACCAAGAGGTGATCGACCACTTTATCCATGAAATAGCGGTCGTGCGAAACCACGATCAGACACCCGCCGAATCCCGCCAAATATTCCTCCAACACATTGAGTGTCACGATGTCAAGGTCGTTCGTAGGCTCATCCAACACCAAGAAATTAGGGTTGCGCATCAAGACCGTGCAGAGGTACAGACGGCGCTTCTCGCCACCGCTTAACTTGTAGATAAAATTATGCTGTTTGTCGGGCGTGAACAAGAAATGCGTCAAGAACTGCGATGCTGACATCTTCTGCCCGTTGCCCAAGTCGATGTATTCCGCCACGGCGGTTACTACATCGATCACCTTCATCTTCTCGTCGAACTTCAGTCCGTCTTGGCTGTAATAGCCGAAGCGGACGGTTTCGCCCACATCGAAGTGTCCCGAATCGGGCTGAACCTCGCCCATCAGCATCTTGATGAAAGTTGATTTTCCCGTGCCGTTGTTGCCCACGATGCCCATCTTTTCGTAGCGCGAGAAGATGTAGTTGAAATCGGAGGTAATCTTCAGATCGCCAAAACTTTTGGTAACATGCTCCGCCTCGAAAATCTTCTTGCCGATGTACGACGATTTGACCTCCAAGTTGATCGTCCCCGCTTCGTGGATCTGCTTGGCGCGTTTCTCCAATTCGTAGAAGGCATCGATGCGTGACTTGGACTTCGTGCCGCGAGCCTGCGGTTGCCGGCGCATCCAGTCCAACTCCTTGCGCATGAGGTTTTGCGCGCGCTCCACATCGGCTGTGGCGGCATCGATGCGCTCTTGGCGCTTCTCCAAATAGTAGGAGTAGTTGCCCTTGTAGGAGTAGATCTGCTTGTGGTCGATCTCGAGGATCTCATCGCACACGCGATCCAAAAAATAGCGGTCGTGCGTGACCATCAACAGACTGATGTTCGCCCGCGTGAGGTACTCTTCGAGCCACTCGGTCATCTCCAAATCGAGGTGGTTCGTGGGCTCATCGAGGATGATGAGCTCGGGGTCGGTGATCAGCACATTTGCCAATGCCACACGCTTGAGCTGTCCGCCCGACAATGCGCCGATCTTTTGGTCCAGGTCGTAGATCTTCAGCCGACCCAATATCTGCTTGGCGCGCTGTTCGTAGTCCCATGCCTTGAGGGCATCCATGCGGGTGATCAGGTCCGTCAGACGCTCCGTGTCGTTCTTCTCCACGGCGCGTTCGTAGTCCGCCAACAGCATTACGGTCTCGTTTTCGGAGTAGAAACAAGCCTCCAAAACCGTCAGATCGCGAGGGTAGGAGGGTGATTGCGGGAGGTAGCCGACCCGAAGATCGTTGCGGAAAACGACCTCGCCCGAGTCGTAGTCCTCCTTGCCGCCGATGATGTTCAGCAGCGTGGTTTTGCCCGTTCCGTTCTTGGCGATCAATCCGATTTTCTGACCCTCAGCCACGCCGAAGGTGATGTTCTTAAAGAGCACCAAATCTCCGAAACTCTTCGTGAGCGAGTCTACTTGCAGGTAACTTATCATGCGTTGTCCGTTTGTTTTTGAAGCACAAAATTACGCTTTTTCGCCCGAATAAAAAAAGACCGACGGGATTTTCTTTCCCATCGGTCTTGTGGCGGTTTGCGGGGGCGGGGCTGAACTCCTCCCCGGAAATTACTCTTCGTTATGCTCCAGGAAATAGCGTTGCGACTTGACGAGGTTGCGGCTCTGCAAGACCATCGCCTTGGTCTCGGTCAGGATGGTCAGATACAACAAACTTGCCTTCGTGGAGGTTTCCTTGCCTTGGATACGGCGCAACTGGTTCTTCACCGCCTCGGCAATCATCTCAAACAATTCGTCACGCATCTCCAAGATCGATTCGATGTCTTCGAAATCGTTGTGGCGCAACATGATGTTGATACGCGAGAAGATCAGTTCCACGCCATCGTTGATTTTCATCAGATCCTCGATCTGCTCTTTGGACATACCCTCGTGGTTATTGTCGATGTGCTCGAAACACGGGCGGGTGATGTGCAAAAGCGACTTGGTGATCTCGTTCATGTAATCGACTACCTGCACATAGTAGTGTCCCGAATTTAATTCGTTGTCCTTCAAGCGCAACAAGGTGGGTACTTCTTTGTATTTACGCTCGCGCGACTGGTAGAACAGCTCGTTCGACTGCTGCACCATCTCGCGCAATACCTTGCGGTTTTCCTTGAATACGGCGATCAGCGTGCGGTCGTAGATGCGCGTGACTTGGGTCATTGTATTGCCCACTTCGTTGATACACTCTTCGATCGTACTCTTCGTGTCCTTGATTTGGGCGACGGGTTGTGCCGCCTGTTCCTTGGCCTTGCGGTTCTTTTTGATGTTGCTGCGGATGAGCATCCATGCACACAGAGCCGACACGCCATAGATGGCGGGATTTCCGCCGTACATCAATGCCAAACCCACCAAGAATGCGATGGTGAATGCGCCGAAGCCCGTCACGAACCAACCCGATACCACGGTCATCACACCCGCTATGCGGTAGACGGCACTCTCGCGACCCCAAGCGCGGTCGGCAAGCGAAGAACCCATCGAGACCATGAAGCAGACATAAGTGGTCGAAAGCGGAAGTTTCATCATCGTGGCGATCGAGATCAGGATCGATGCCGTGGTGAGGTTCACCGTGGCGCGGATCAAGTCGTAACTGCCGCCCTCGCGTTCATCTTCGGGAAGATTCACGAAGCGCGCTGCCAATTTTTCTTGGATGCGCTGCGGCGTTACGCGCTCATAGAACGCATTGATATTCATCGCTGAGCGCACCAATGCACGCGATACGGCGGTCGATCCGTACTGTTCCTCGCCCTCGTTTTGGCTCGACAGCGACAGCTCGGTCTGCGATACCGAAAGGGCGCGTTTCGAGGTCCAGAGCGTGACGATCATAATCACGCCCGCACCCAAAAGCAGCATCACATCTGCCGAAACATCCGTAGCCAACGCACCCATTTTAATCGTGGTATCGCCGGCTTCCATTGCCATTTTGTAGGAGTCATAACCCGCAACCGGCACTCCGATGAAGTTCACAAGGTCGTTGCCCGCAAATGCCAATGCCAACGAGAATGTGCCTGCCAAAATATTGAGTTTCAGAATATTGACCTTGAAACGCTGAAGGAAGAACAGCAGAATGCTGCACACCACCCACAGCCCCGCAAGAGCCATCCACAGATGCTCGTCTACGAAGCGGAAGATCGGAGTGCCCGCCATCACGCCCTTCAGACCCTTGAACACCGCGAAATAGACGATGGCGGTGAACGAAATGCCGCACCAAAATGCGCCCAAGCGATTGAAAATGCGGTGGTAGCGGAACGAGAAAATCAAGCGCGACAGCCACATGACGAATGTGCCGCACGAGAACGAAAGGATCACCGATAAAAGGATACCCGCCAAGATCGCCAATGCGCGCGTAGTATTGATGTATTCGCCGATGGATGAGAGCGATTCGCCGTTCTGCATCAGCAGGACAAACGACACGGCAACCGCCGCGCCCAACAAACAAAAGACTAATGCAACGGTCGTGGATGTGGGCAGACCCATCGTGTTGTAGACATCTAAGAGGATGATGTTTGCCAACATGACCGAAGCATAGAGGATCATCACATCACGGAATGCGAAGCACGCGGGATCGAACATACCGCTTCGTGCGACCTCCATCATACCGCTTGAGGTGATTGCACCCACCACGATACCGATCGAGGCAACCGCCATAATGACTTTGACGGGAGCGGCTTTGGATCCGATGGCTGAATTTAAGAAATTAGCTGCGTCGTTCATCACGCCGATGAACAGGCCCGTAACTGCGAGGATCGCCATTACGGCCAACATAAATGTGTAAATAGGTTCCATTATATCGGATTAAGACTCTACAAAGTTACCTTTTTTCGGGTGGATAACAATTCCAAAACAAATTATTAACGAAAATTTAACATTGTTACACAATATGTTCCGATGTCAGAAATCGGCGACGGAAAAGGCGCAAAAGATGATTTTTTTGTTTCGGAATCGAAAATAATGCACTATATTTGCTCACTGAATCACTTGACCGGACGGCCGTTCGGTTTTTGACAATCACATTGAACTCAATTTATGCAGGATTATAGTGCGCTCGAAAAGAAGAGCCTGATTGAATTGCGAGAAATCGCAAAGGCTTTGGGCTTGAAGAAAATCATGGTGAAGAAGCAGGATTTGATCGAGCGGATCGTGGAGGCGACCAAGCCTCAAGACGATTCCGTCCCCGAAGTCTCCGAAGCCCCTTCACAGATAGAATCCGCTACCGCTCCGCGCCAATTGCGCGCGAAGCGTTCGCGTCTGACCGCCACCAAAGTAGGCGGTGAAAAACGACCCGCAGTCCCCTCGGAGGGCGATGCGGCGACCACCTCCGAATCGCGCGAAGCGAACGCTTCAACGGCAGAAGCCGGGGAGAATGAGCCCAAGCGTCGCGGTCGCAAACCCAAGGTGCACCCCACGGAGGATGCCCCCAAGGCGGAGGCAGAACCCGCGGCGGAGGATGCAGCGGCACCGCAAACAGCCCAAGAACCGAACCTCGATGACGAGGTGATCACCAAAGACGATTTCATGGGTGAGATCGCGGGCGAGGGTGTTTTGGAGGTCATGCCCGATGGCTACGGCTTTCTGCGCTCGGCGGATTACAACTACCTTAATTCGCCCGATGATATCTATGTGTCGCCCTCGCAGATCAAGTTGTTCGGTCTGAAGCCCGGCGATACGGTGAGCGGTGCGATCCGTCCCCCGAAGGAGGGCGAGAAATATTTCCCGTTGGTGCGCGTCAATGAGATCAACGGATTGGCTCCGAACTATGTGCGCGACCGCGTGCAGTTCGAATACATGACCCCGCTGTTCCCTTCCGAGAAATTCTGCCTGACGGGCAACGGACACAACAACTTGTCGAACCGTGTGGTCGATCTCTTTTCACCCATCGGCAAGGGTCAGCGTGCGCTGATCGTGGCGCAACCCAAGACGGGTAAGACGATGCTCTTGCAGTCCATCGCCAACGCCATCGCCGACAACCATCCCGAGGTGTATATGATCGTGCTTTTGATCGATGAGCGACCCGAGGAGGTTACCGAGATGGCGCGCCATGTCAAGGCAGAGGTTGTGGCATCGACATTCGATGAGCAGGCTTCGCGCCATGTGAAGGTTGCCGAGATGGTCTTGGAGAAGGCAAAGCGTATGGTCGAGTGTGGTCACGATGTGGTGATCTTCCTCGATTCGATCACCCGTCTGGCGCGTGCCTACAACTCGGTGCAACCCGCATCGGGCAAGGTGCTTTCGGGCGGTGTCGATGCCAATGCGTTGCACAAGCCCAAGCGTTTCTTCGGCGCGGCGCGTAACACCGAGGAGAAAGGCTCGCTGACGATCATCGCAACCGCCCTGATCGACACGGGTTCGAAGATGGATGAAGTCATCTTCGAGGAGTTCAAGGGTACGGGTAACATGGAATTGCAGCTTGACCGCAAACTCGCCAACAAACGCGTTTATCCCGCCGTGGATGTCATCGCATCGGGTACGCGCCGCGAGGATCTGTTGCTCTCGCCGCAGGTAATGAACCGCACTTGGGTGTTGCGCAAATACTTGTCGGATATGACCCCTGTCGAGGCGATGGAGTTCCTCCAAAAGCAGATGGAGCTCACGGAGTCGAACGAGGAGTTCTTGGCTACCATGAATCAATAATAATTTAAAATAAAGTGCAGATTATGAAACGATTAGTTGTATTAGCAATCTCGTTGCTCATGGTGGGCAATGTGTTCGGATGGGGGCAGAAAGGTCACGATGTGATCGCCTACATCGCCGAGTGTCACCTCTCGAAGAAGGCGGCGCAGAAGATCGATAAGGTGTTGGACGGTCATTCACCTGTCTATTATGCCAATTGGATGGACGATGCCAGCCATCGTCCCGCTTACAGTTATTCGAAGACTTGGCACTATCTTAATGTCGATGAGGGTAAGACCATCGAGACCATGCCCAAAGAGGAGCGTGGCGATGTGCTGAAGGCTGTTGAGGAGCTGACCGCGAAACTCAAGAAGGGCGGTTTGACCCATGCCGAGGAGCAGGATTGCCTCAAGATGCTCATTCACTTGGTGGGCGATATGCACCAACCCATGCATGTGGGTCGTAAGACCGACTTGGGCGGTAATCGCCGTCCCGTGTCGTGGTTCGGCCGTTCGTCGCAATTGCATAAGGTGTGGGATACGAGCCTGCCCGAATCGGCACACAAGTGGAGCTACACCGAGTGGCAGCAGCAGTTGGATCGCTTGTCGAAGGAGGATGCCGAGGCTATGGCGGCAGGCACGCCCAACGACTGGATCCACGAGGTACACGCCATCTGCGAGGAGGTCTATGAGTTCACGCCCGAGGGTGCGCGTTTGTCCTACGACTATGTGTCGAAGTATGCGCCCGTGGTCGAGAAGCAGTTCCTGCGTGCAGGTCTTCGCTTGGCTCGCCTTTTGAATGAGATCTACGAATAGGAATTTTTGTCAGAAAATTGGAAGCGGTGAAGGAAGATGATTTGAGGGTGGAACTCCCCACAGAAGATACCCTGCGTTGCACGGATTGCGGCACGCAGAATTGTAAGTACAAAACGCGCACTTACCCGCCGTTTTGCGCCACGACCCACCTCTCGGAGGAAGATTGGCAATGGGCGTTGGAACGCTACGATGAGGGGCGTAACCACGAGATCATGGTCGCAAGCGCCGAGGTGGAGTACGAAGGCTATTGCGCCCTGACGCGCGTGGAGGAGATCATGAAGTTCGCCCGCAAGATCCATGCCCACAAGATCGGCATTGCCCATTGCATCGGCTTGATCAACGAGGCGCGGATCTTTGCCCGCATCCTCAAAGCCAACGGATTCGAGCCGCTTACGATCATCTGCAAGGTCGGCGGAAAGGCAAAGTCGGCAATCGGCATCCCCGAGGAGTGCGAACGAATCGGTGCGGCGATGTGCAACCCGATCCTTCAGGCGCGCTTGCTGAATAATGCCAAGACCGATCTGAATATCGCCGTGGGTTTGTGCGTGGGACACGACAGCCTCTTTTATAAGTATTCCGAGGCTTATGTCACCACACTCATCACCAAGGATCGCGTGACGGGGCATAACCCCGCCGCCGCGCTCTACACCGCCAATTCCTACTACCGCCGAAAGCTCACGCCTGAAGAAAAATAAGGGCGAGGCACGAAAATTGAACGAGTTACGAGTGATCGTAACTCGTTTTTTTTGTAAATTTGTTGCTATGAATAGTGATTTGATTTTTCGTAAAGCCACCGCGGAGGAGTGCCCCCGCATCTTGGAGATTATCGAGCAGGGTCGCCGCCGCATTGCCCTTACGGGCAGTGACCAATGGCAGGACGGCTACCCCGACCGCGCGACCATCCTGCGTGACATCGAACGCGGATATGGCTATGTGCTCTCCGATGGGGAGCGGATCATGGCTTACGGGGCTGTGGTCTTCGATGGCGAACCCGTCTACGATCAGCTCTTGGGCGAATGGCTCTCCACAGCATCCTATGTCACGCTTCACCGCTTGGCGGTGGGCGATGCCGATGCAGGACGGGGCGTAGGTCGCGAATTTTTCCTTCGTACGGGCTACCTCGCCCGCCAAATGGGCTACGGCTCCTTCCGCGTGGACACCCACCGTCTGAACCGCACCATGCAAAACCTGCTCCAAGGCGCCGGCTTTACCTACTGCGGACTGTGTTACTACGGCTCGGGCGAACGCCTCGCCTACGAAAAATTACTCTGATAAAAAGTATATAAACAAGGTCGCGACCCACATCGGGTCGCGACCTTTTTCATAGTTGTCGTCTTTATTTGAGATGCTCCAAGCAGATCTTCAGCGAATCGACCCAGTAGGGGATTTCGATGCCGAAGGTGTCTTTGAGGAGGGTCTTGTCCAAGACCGAATAACTCGGGCGGACGACCTTCGAGGGAAACTCATCGCTGTGGCAGGGCAGTACCTTGCACTTGGTGTTACCTGTGATCGAGGCGATCGCTTTCGTGAAGTCGAACCACGAACATACGCCCTCGTTCGAGAAGTGGTAGGTGCCGTCATGCCCCTCGTACTTGCGGTTCTCGACTAAATCGTAGATCACACGCGCCAAGTCGTAGGCGTAGGTCGGTGTGCCGGCTTGGTCGAAGACCACCTTCAGATCGGGTTTGTTGTCCAAAAGGAAGAGCATCGTCTTCACGAAGTTGTGCCCGAACTCGCTGTAAAGCCATGCCGTGCGCAGGATGATGTGGTGGCAGCCCACGCGGTGGATTGCCTCTTCGCCGTGGAGCTTCGTTACGCCATATACGCCTGTGGGGTTGGGTTTCTGATCCTCGCGGCAGGGGGTGTTGTTCTCTGTTCCGCCGAACACATAGTCGGTCGAAATGTGGATGAGTGTGCCGTCCTGCGTCTTCATCGCCTGCGCCAAGATCTCCACCGCCTTGGCGTTGATCAGCTCCGCCATCTCGAAATCATCCTCCGCCTTGTCTACATTGGTGTAAGCGGCGCAGTTGATCACTAAATGGATGTCGTTGTCCAACACCGTCTTCATCACGGCTTCGGGGTCGGTGATGTCCAATTCGAAGATGTCGGTAAAGATATAGTGGTTGGTGCTCTCGCGGGCGATGATGCGCATCTCGCTGCCTAACTGCCCGTTAGCACCCGTAACTAAAATATTCATTCTTGGTAAAGGTTAATGTTAAAGTCAAAAGGTGAATCGAAATCACGGAGCAGGGGGTGGTTCACATCCTTCGGGCTGAGGATCGCCTCGGCGGTCGGGATTTTCCAGTCGATGCCCAACGATTCATCGCGCAACTGAATGCCGCCGTCGGCTTCGGGGGCGTAGAAGTTGTCGCATTTGTATTGGAACACGGCAACATCGCTCAAAACGGCGAATCCGTGGGCGAATCCCCTCGGCACGAAGAATTGCAGGTGGTTTTCTTCCGAAAGTTCCACGGCGACATGCTGTCCGTAGGTGGGCGATCCGCGGCGAATATCGACCGCCACATCCAAAACGCGCCCTTTGACGCAACGCACTAATTTACTCTGCGAGAAGGGCGGGCGCTGGAAATGCAGCCCGCGCATCACGCCGCGTGTCGATCGGCTTTCGTTGTCCTGCACGAAGCGGATGGGCATGACCTCGCGGTTGAAATCGCGTTCGGAGTACGACTCGAAAAAGTAGCCGCGCTGATCCTCGAAAATTCGGGGTTTGAGGATGACGACACCCTCTATGTTTGTCTTGATTACCTCCATGATCGGTTTTTGCTAATGATGCAAAGGTACTCTTTTCTCGGTGGTTTTCCAATTCCTTTGGCGCGTTTTTCGGGCGGAAACGCGGTCGGAGGTCTTGCTTTTTTGCGGATTTTTTGCCAAATTTGTATTCCGATGGGCTCGGCGTGGGTCGGGTGCATCGCTGTAAATAGTGAATTTTTAGAAATGATTTCTTGCTGTATATTTGATTTGGACGGGGTCTTGGTCGACACCGCCCGCTACCATTTTGAGGCGTGGCGCGAATTGGCGCACGGCTTGGGATTTGAATTTACGCCCGAGGACGGCGAACTTACCAAGGGTGTGAGCCGTATGGCTTCGCTCGACATCGTGCTGCGCTGTGGCGGGATGGCGGATCGCTTTTCGGAGGAGGAAAAACTGCGGATGGCATCGGCGAAGAATGCCCGCTATTTGGAGCTTGTGGGGCGCATGACCCGAAGCGAGGTTTTGGCGGGTGCCGAGGCGTTGTTGGAGGATCTGCGAGGGCAGGGCATCAAGGTCGTTTTGGGATCGGCATCGAAGAATACGCGCGTTATTTTGGAGCTTTGCGGTCTGACCGACAAATTCGATCAAGTTGTAGATGGCACGATGATCTCCCGCGCCAAGCCCGATCCCGAGGTATTCTCGCGCGGTGCCGAATTGGCGGGGATCGACCCCGCGGAGTGCATCGTTTTTGAGGATGCGGCGGCGGGCGTTGAGGCGGCTCGGCGGGCAGGTATGCGCTCGGTGGGCGTGGGTCGAAACGAGGCTTTGAGCGGGGCAACCATTCGCGTGGATTCGCTCGAAGGATTGACTTACAGCAAGTTGCTGAAACTTTTTGAGGAATAACATGAAATACGGATCTATAAAGATCGACCCGTGGCTGTTGGTCGAGGAGGGGTTTGATCCCTCGCGCCAGAAGGCTTCGGAGTCGTTGTTTGCGCCGGGCAACGGCGTGATGGGCGGTCGCGCCAATTTTGAGGAACATTATTCGGGCGAGTCGCTCCAAGGCAATTACATCGGCGCGATTTACTATCCCGACAAGACCCGCGTGGGGTGGTGGAAAAACGGCTATCCCGACTACTTCGCCAAGGTGCTGAACGCGGCATTTTGGATCGGCGTGAATGTGTGGGTCGATGGCGAGCAGATCGACCTTGCGCGGGTTGAGGTGCTCGATTTTCGGCGCGAGATGGATATGCGCCGTTCGGTCTTGTCGCGCAAAATGCGCTTGAGAATGGCATCGGGTGCGGAGGTCGAGGTCGAAACCGAGCGCTTCGTGTCGCTGGCACGGCGCGAGGCGGGCGTGGTGCGCTATGCCGTGCGCCCCGTGAATCGCGCAGCCACCATCCGCTTTGAATCCTACATTGATGCCGATGTGCGCAACACCGATGCCAACTACGATGAAAAGTTTTGGGAGCACCGCTCGACGGCGGACGATGCCGTGCAGATGGCAACCAAGAAAAGCGGATTTGAAGTCGCATGGGCGCAGCGGGTTGCGGTCGATGGGGCGGAACTCCGCACAACGACCACCGAGGAACGCCCCGCTGTTTTGGCCGAGGAGCATCGCACGGCGGGCGAGTGGGCGACTTTATACAAATATGCGGGCATCGCATCCTCGCTCAACCACCCCGCAGGGGAGCTGATCGCCGCGGCGCGCAAGGTGGCGGAGGAAGCATCTGCGGCGGGTTTCGCACAGCTCAAGGAGGAGCAGAGCGCGGCATGGGCAGAGCGGTGGCAGAAATGCGACATCGAGATCGAGGGCGACCCCGCGGCACAGCAGGGCATCCGCTTTTGCATCTTCATGCTGTTGCAGACCTATACGGGCGTGGATACCCGCTTGAATATTGGTCCGAAAGGCTTTACGGGTGAGAAATACGGCGGTGTAACCTATTGGGACACCGAGGCTTACTGCCTGATGTTCTACTTGGCTACGGTGGGACGCGATGTGGCGCGTGAGCTTCTGATCTACCGCTACAACCAATTGGACAAAGCCATCGAAAATGCCGGAAAACTCGGCTTTAAGAACGGCGCAGCCCTCTATCCGATGGTCACGATCAACGGCGAGGAGTGCCACAACGAGTGGGAGATCACCTTCGAAGAGATCCACCGCAACGGCGCGATTGCCTACGCTATCTACAACTACATCCGCTACACGGGCGACCGCGCCTACTTGGCGGAGTACGGCTTGGAGGTGCTGCTGTCGATCGCCCGCTTTTGGGCGCAACGCATCACTTGGTCGGAGGAGCGGAAGAAGTATGTCATGCTCGGCGTGACGGGCCCCAACGAGTACGAAAACAATGTGAATAACAACTGGTACACCTCCTACATCGCCTCGTGGTCGATGCGCTATGCTGCCGAGGCGGCGCGGTGGGTACGCGATACGCATCCCGCCGATTTCGAGCGTATTGTCTGCAAGCGCAACTTCGACATGGAGGGAGAAACCGCCCTTTGGGAGAAGATCAATTCCGAGATGTATTTCGGATACGATCAGGAGCGCGGAATCTTCCTCCAGCAAGACGGCTACATGGATAAGGAGCAACGCTTGGCGGCGGATCTTGACCCCGCGGAACGACCCATCAATCAACATTGGTCGTGGGACCGCATCCTGCGTTCGTGCTTCATCAAACAAGCCGATGTGTTGCAGGGACTGTACTTCTTTATGGATGATTTCGATGAGCAGACCATCCGCCGGAACTTCGCGTTTTACGAGCCGAGAACCCTCCACGAATCGAGCCTTTCGCCCTGCGTGCATTCGATCCTCGCATCGCGTATCGGGCTGAAGGAGAAGGCGTATGAACTTTATCTGCGCACCGCCCGTCTCGACTTGGACGACTACAACCACGAGGTAGACGAGGGTTGTCATGTGACTTCGATGGCGGGGTCGTGGCTGTCGGTGGTTGAGGGATTCGGCGGTATGCACATCGCTGACGGATGCCTTGCGTTCCGCCCCGCATTGCCCGCCGAGTGGCAGCGTCTGCGCTTTAAGATCGACTACCGAGGGCGGGTGCTGACGGTCGATATTTCGCACAGCGGGGTGGAGATCACCCACGCGGGCGATCCCGTGGAGATCATGCTCAACGGCGAACGCAGGATGATCTAAATATATAGGTACAAAAACGAGCGGCGGCTCAACCCATGCGAAAAGGGTTGAGCCGCCGTTGTTTTATCTGAAACTAAACGAGGATTATTCCAAAGCCTCGATCGAAGTAACCATCGTGCCGATGAGCATGCCCGTGTCGGTCTTCGATGCGCCCACAGCGTAGCCCGTCACGCGGATGCGCTTGTTCTCGTACTGCTGGATGTTCATCTCGCGCGAGGGATATTGAATCGCGCCGATCACATCGGTACCGTCTACCGTCACATTGTTGTGCCATTGGTAGATCTCATCGCGGTAGGAGGTCATCACGCCCTCGTAGGTGATGTAGCGGATCGAGGGGGCAGTTACATATTCGTTGAATTTTGCGCCATCGAATACTTCGGGTTCGGGTTGGGTGTAGGTGCCCTCCTCCAAAACCGTCACGATGCTCGTCTCGCCGAACTGAACCATACCGCCGTGGGTGGTGGTTGCGCCTTCCACGGTGATCTTCGATCCTGTCTTCATGCCGTGCTTCTTTTTGAAGGTGAGGATGATACCCGTTGCGTCCTTCACCAAGAAACCCTTGTCGTGGGTGGCTACGATCTGACCCTCGACCTTGTAGATGTGGTCGGTGGGGGCTGCCAGAACCTCGGCAATTGTTGAGGTGGCAACGGTTTCATCGCCGCCAAATTCGACTGCCTGACCGCCATTGCCTGCGGTGAGCAACACATCGTCGATGCGGTTTACCGATGACTGCTTGGCTACAAAACGAATGTGGAGGGCGGGAATTGCTTCGGGAAGGGTGAAATCGAGGGTCGCCTTGCGCCATACGCCGAAACCGTCTTCCGTGTCGAACTCATATTCCAAAGCCTGCGACCATACCTCGCCATCAGCCGATACGCGCACCTCGAAATCCGACTTGAGGAACTCGTTCGATGCGCCTTGTGCATAACGCTGGGCGCCGAACGAAAGGCGGAACTGCGTGCCCGAGATGGCGATGTTGTGGATGGTGAAGAAGTTGGGTGCTGTCGAGAAGAAGATGTTGTTCTTGCCCGATCCGTCGTAGAGCGAGAGGTCGCCCTTCGAAGATTGGTTGGTGCGCACGGTGGCTTTCTGCGCCGAATAGGTTACGCCTGCAACGCCCGAACCTTTGTGGTTGTTCCAGCCGTCAAACTCATCCACGCCGATCGTGGGCCAGTCGCTGCCCTTCTTGCCGTAGGTCTTTGTGGCGATTTCCTTGTCGAACGAGTTGAAATAGATTGCTCCTTCGGGAACGCGCTCCTCAAATTCGCCTAAGTCGCTCACCTCGGTGGGCAGGGTGTAGATGAAGCCCTTGTAAGCACCGAACAGCCAGCCTTTGATCGAGACTTTGTGACCGTTGAACTGCTCCTTGAACGCATCGGTCATGTAGTCCAAACTGCCTTGGAGCGAAGTGCCCTCGATCTCGACATTGACATAGTTGCCCGAAACGAGTATCGCACCCTCATATTCCACATAGCGGATTTCGGGCTGATCGCGATAAGTCTCAAAGTCTGCTGCCACCATCTTGACGGGGGTGGGGAACTGCACCTCGGTTTCTGCCATTTCCTCCAATTCGGTACCTTTGCCGAACTGCAACAAGCCGTTGCGGCGAGTGGTCTTGCCCTTGATGTTGATCACGGTGCCGACCTCCATCTGGTGGCTCTCACCCATAAATACATAAATGTGTGCGCCGTCCTGCTCTGCCATCAGACCCTGTTCGTTGCGACCGACAACGACAGCCTCCGAGACTTCGTAGCGACCTTCGGGCGAGGAGAGCACCTCAGCCAAAGTTGCTTTCTTGGCAGCGGCTTCGAAGCGGGCTTCGGTCATGCAAATATCGTTCGAGTTACGCGGTGCAAGTTGGTAGGTGCTCTGGAAAACGCCGGCAATACCCGTCATCGAACCGCTCTTGTCGGTCGGCAGAGGTTCCGATCCGAATGCTGCGCCGGGGTTGGTGCGAACCTTGTATTCGGCACCCGAGCGAACCATCATCGTCACATTGCCCTTGTTCTTATCGTCGTTCCACGAACCCGACTCGCCCTCGGCAGTCTGAGTGTCGTTGATGCGCACCAACTGCGACTGGAAGTCCTTGAGCTGCGCCGGCTCGATCACGATCGGCTGCATCGGCTCGCGGTGCTCCACCATTTCGGGCTTCTCGTGCGAAGAGAGCTGGAGCAGGTTGTTGAACAGTTTGAAGGTTGCGCCCGTAAGTTTCAAGCGAACCACATCACCCATGGCAAAGGTGTTGTTCTGCTCGTTGATGGCGATGGTCAGACCTGCGCCTGCCTCTTGGGTGGGATCGGCTACAACCATCAGGAATGCTTGAAGGTTCGCGCCCTCCTTGTCGGAAATGACCTCTGCGCGAAGTTCCTTTTTCTGAAGTTCCTCGCTCAAAGGCTGCTCCTCTTCGGTGGGAGTGGCTGCCGTCAAAGCCGCGCGAAGTTCCATAATCGAGAGGAACTCCTCGGCGGGGATGTCGGGGGTCTCGGGATTTTCGGGGTTTTCGGGTTTGGGTTTCTCTCCCTCGCCTTCGTTGTTGCCCTCGCCTTGTTCGGGGGTTTCGGGAGTGATCACTTCATCATCATCGGAACAAGCCGTGAACCCGAATGCCAAAAAGGCAAACAAAAGGGAAAAAATGAAGAATTTGGATGTGTTTTGTAACATAGAATAGATGTATTTTTGTGCCCTGCAAAAGTAATGCTTTTTTTGCAAAAAATTATTTTATATCAACCAAAAGTAATAAATTACTTCAGATTCCGTTTATATAGAAAACCTCCAACGAAATCCGACAAGGCCTATGATGTAATTTTTGACTACAAATTGAATGTTTTAAATAGTTTTTAGTCATGAAAAAGACAGTCTTAGTTTTAGGACTTTTTGCCGCTGCATCCCTTTGTGGAGCAGGTTCGGCATGGATGGTCTCCGCTCATCAGACAGAGGAGCACGAAATCGACAAACAGGCAGATGAGCCGTTGGTGTTTGCACAGTCCGATACCCACCTCGCTGCCTACGAACCCACTAAATTTCCCGATCTGACCTACGCCGCCGAAAATTCGGTGCGTGCCGTGGTGAACATTGAAGCCACCTTGAGCATGGGTCCCCGCGAGGGCTACGACCCGTTCTACGATCTGTTCGGCTTTCCCCACCGCAGTCCCTCAATGCGCGAGCGCAAGGCGGGCGGTTCGGGCGTGATCATCTCCGAAGACGGCTACATCGTTACGAACAACCATGTGGTCGATGGGGCATCGAAACTCGTGGTGAAGCTCAACGACGGGCGCAAGTTTGAAGCAAAACTCATCGGTCGCGATGCCGCTACCGATGTGGCACTCATCAAGATCGATCAGAAGAACCTCCCTGCGCTGTCGTTCGGATCGTCCGATCAGCTGCGCTTGGGCGAGTGGGTCTTGGCGATCGGATCGCCTTTTGATCTGCCCTCGACCATCACGGCGGGCATCGTGAGCGCAAAGGCGCGTCAGTTGGGCGCAATCCCCAACGATTTCTCGATCGAGTCGTTCATCCAAACCGATGCGGCGGTGAACCCCGGAAATTCGGGCGGTGCATTGGTCAATACGCGCGGTGAACTGGTCGGTATCAACACCCTGATCAAGTCGCAGACGGGCAACTACATCGGTTATTCGTTCGCTGTGCCGTCGTCGATTGTGCGCAAGGTGGTGGTCGATCTCAAAAAATTCGGCATCGTGCAGCGCGCATTCTTGGGCGTGTCGTACCGCATTGTCGATCAAGACTTTGTCGATAGCGTAGGCGAGGAGTACGGCATCTCGGAATTGGGCGGAGCATACATCTTGTCGGTTGTTGAGGGCAGCTCGGCATCGGAGGCAGGTGTGCGCCGCGGCGACATCATCCTCAAGATCGATGGCGTGGACATCACGACCGCTTCGGCACTCCAAGAGCAGATCGTGAAACACAGCCCGAGCGATAAAATCAAACTTACGATAAAAAGATCGGGCGAAGTGAAACAAATTGAGGTTACTTTGCGTAATAGACAAGGGAAAACAGAACTGGTTTCTCTTGAGGATGCCGATGCAATCGCAACTTTGGGCGGTAAATTCGCCAATGCGAGCTCCGAACTGTGCCGACTGTTAGACATTCGCGGCGGTGTCCAAGTGGTAGGGGTGAATCCCGACGGTGTCTTGGCGCGTGCCCGTGTCAAGCGCGGTTTTGTCATCACCTACCTCAACGATGAACCCATCCGCTCGATGGAGGATATGCAACGCATGACCGACAAGATCCGTTCGATCGACGGCGTGTATCCCGACGGGCGATCCGCTACCTACATCCTCGTGGAGTAACTTCCTGCGAGGGGTGTGTTGGGCGGATAAGAGGCGTGGACAATAATTATTACAGGATATAACAAGTTAAGATGCGTCAATTAAAAATTACGAAGTCCATCACCAACCGTGAGAGTGCTTCCTTGGACAAGTACCTTCAGGAGATTGGTAAGGAGGAGCTGATTACGGTTGAGGAAGAGGTGGAACTCGCCCAACGAATCAAGAAGGGTGATCAAGAGGCATTGGAGAAACTCACGAAGGCCAACCTGCGTTTCGTGGTTTCGGTTGCCAAGCAGTATCAGAATCAAGGCTTGAGCCTGCCCGACTTGATCAACGAAGGCAACTTGGGTCTGATTAAGGCCGCTGAGAAATTCGATGAAACCCGTGGTTTCAAATTCATTTCTTATGCCGTATGGTGGATCCGCCAGTCGATCCTGCAAGCCTTGGCAGAGCAGTCGCGTATCGTGCGCCTGCCGCTGAATCAGGTGGGATCGTTGAACAAAATCAACAAGGCTTTTGCTCGTTTTGAGCAGCAGTATGAGCGTACTCCCTCGCCCGATGAGTTAGCTACGGAGTTGGAGCTGCCGAAGGAGAAAGTGACGGATACCTTGCGTGTTGCAGGTCGTCATGTGTCGGTCGATGCGCCGTTTGCCGATGGCGAGGACAACTCTTTGCTCGATGTGTTGGTGAACCCCGATTCGCCCAACGCCGATCGCGGTCTGATCAACGAGTCGTTAGCAACCGAGGTTGATCGTGCATTGGAAACCTTGACCGATCGTGAGCGCGACATCATCCGCTATTTCTTCGGCATCGGATGCTCGGAGATGACCTTGGAGGAGATCGGCGAGAAGTTCGACCTTACGCGCGAGCGTGTTCGCCAGATCAAGGAGAAGGCGATCCGCCGCCTGCGCCACTCTTCGCGTTCTAAACTCTTGAAGACCTACCTCGGATAATTCCGACAAGTGCATAATTTTAGGGATGAACCTTTCCTCTAAGGAAGGTTCATCCCTTTTTTTGTTTGCCGTTGCGATAAGTTAGTCCCGACAGTTGCGTTGCGAAACTATCAGAATCATATTTGTTTCCGCAAAAAAATTCCGCCCCGAAACATCCTGCTGAAAGGATGGATTTCGGGGCGGGTCGAAAGGGGTTTATGGTAAATAATCGCGGACTTTTTAGTGTTGGAACTTTCTGATTATTAGTAGGCTATGATTTTGTCGCCATAGGAAGGAATGGTCTGCTCCTTGCCGTCCACCACGAAATGCTCCAAGTGGGGCAGGCGGGCTTCCAGCTCCACGGCACCCTCCACGCGCAAGGTGTCGCCCTCGATGCGGATCGTACCCCGATCCATCGGGTCGTTGAGGTGGAGGATCTGCTTGCCCTTCTTTAGGGAGCGGTTCTGCGGGGTGATTTCCACCTCCGATTCTGCCGATGCGACCACCACACGGATGGGTTGTGCGGCGAGCTGCTCATAGAGTGCGCGCGCGGGTTCTGTGATCTCCTTGCTTCGACTTATAGCATTGATCATCAGTGTTATAACGCCCATAGCGAAGCACACAACATAGATTGTTCCTATTTTATCACTTGTTTTCATTTTCTTTATTTTTTGCAGTTTTGGTATAGTCTTGCGAGTTCTTCGAGTGAAAGACCGGCTTGGTCCATGCGCTCGAAAAATCGCGGAACTTCGTTTTGGATAAATTCTTCGCGCCACAGCTCATCAACGCGTTTCCCGGCACGCTCGGCGACAAAGTAGCCGATGCCGCGGCGGTTGTAGATCATCCCCTCGTGCTCCAAGCGGTTATAAACCCTCACGCAGGTGTTGGGATTGACTTGCAGCTCGACTGCCAAATCGCGCAGCGACGGCAGACGACCCTCGGCGGGGTATTCCCCCGAGGCGATGCGCCGGCACATCAGATCGTAGATCTGAAGCCATATTGGTTGATTGGGGTTGAAATCCATAGTTTAGCGAGTTTCGTGTTCTTTGAAAGCGAACCATCCGATGATCCAAAAGGTGATGGTGGTGATTGTGTTAAATCCGTTGGTGATCCACGCACGCATCTCGGCGGTGAGGTTTAAGTTGTGGATGTGCATCACGGCATCTTCGTTGTCGGCGAATAAAACTTCGGCGCGGAGCGGGTTCAAAAGATTTGAGAAAGTTACCCCGCCCAATGTCCATTTGCGCGTAAGAAGGATGACAAACGCCACAATCACAACCCACAGCCAGCTGTTTTTGGGCTTCATCGAACTGCTCATGCAGAGCGCAAAAATCACGGAGTGGAGCACAAGCATCGACAGCATATTTTCGGCAAATACGCCCAAGAAATCGGTGTAGCACAGCGCTCCGTTTGTCGATGTCATGTTGTTGATAACGAGCAAGATACTCGCCACAGCCAAGAATGCCAACGGCGCGAGGACATAGCACAGCAACCAGAAGAAGGCGAATTTCTCGCCGCGTGTGGCAGGCAGGGTGGCACCCAACAGATTGATTTCGCTGCGCAGGGGAACGAAAATAAAGAACAGCCAAAATACGCCCACAACGCTTGCGCCTATGTAGTAGGTGAAGGGATTCCAAACGGAGAGGTCGTCGTGGTAGATGTAAAGACCGAACACGAGCGCGGCAGCCGAAAGCACCAAGCCGATGGTGTAGAACATGGCGTGCTCCACGATGTGCTTTTGAAACAAAAGGTCGATTCGTTTTATTGCGGATTGATTCATGGCTTTATTTTTTAAGAAGGTTCATAATTTCCGAGCGATGTGCCTGCGTGGCATTGAACAACAGCTCGATGTCGGGTTGCGACTCAGAGCCCGTGTTGGGGGCGAGGGACTGAAGCCCCAAGGGGGTCTGCTCCGAGTAGATCGGTGCGGTACCTTCGGGTGCTTTGCCAAACGAGAACCGACAACCCAATTCCTCGGTCGTGGCGTTCAAAATCAAACCGCGGTGGTCGATAATCACTACATTGTCAATGAGTTGCTCGATCTCCTTGACTTGGTGGGTCGAGATCATGATCGTGCGATCTTCCGTCAGGTATTCGGCAATCAGTCGGCGGAAAATCGACTTCGAGGGAATGTCCAAACCGTTGGTCGGCTCATCCAAGAGCAGCAAACGCGCGTTGCATGCCAAGGCAAAAGCCAAGTAAGCGCGCTTGCGAAGACCCATCGAAAGGCTCTGAAGCGGACTTGCGGGGTCGATCTCCAATGCCTCGGTGTAGCGCCGGAAATCCTCCCACGAGAAGTGCGGATAGAACGGGGCGGTCAGCTCGGCGTAGGTCTTCAGACGGATCGAGGGCAGGCGGATTTCCTCGGGCAGGAACATCATGTCCTGCAACGAGCAGATGTCGCGCCGATGGGGTGCACGCCCGTCAATCGAGATCGAGCCCGAAGTGGGGCAGAGCAGACCCGCCAAGAGCTTCAGAAGGGTGGTCTTGCCCACGCCGTTGCATCCGAAAAGTCCGTGGATGTGACCCGCCTCCAACCTAAGGTCGAGTCCCGTGAATACCTTGCGCTTCGAGGCATAGGCATAGTTTAAATTGTGAATTTCAATCATATCAAGTTTGTTTTAAAGGATGCTGTGTTGGTGTATTACTGTTATAGTACACTGCAAATGTACGCAAAAAATCAGCACTTCCAAATTTTCTTGTGAAAAATTTGCGAAGTGCTGTAAAAAATTAGGAATATCTATTATATATAGGTTTTCAGGGGGGGGATGGGGTTTGCCTTTTGGGGACATAAATTGCAGGGAGCAGGTTTAACGCCCCCTGCAATTCGAAGGGTTAGGCATTCAGCCCTTGCTTAATCATATCGCAGATTGCTTCTTTCGATTGATTGCCTAACAAATATGATAACTGCCCATCGGCTGTGATCATGACCATGAGCGGAATCCCTTTCTGTGTAATGTTCGCGATCGCTTCGAAAACTTCCGGATTTTCATCAATGTCCATTTGGTTGAATCCAACTCGGTTTCCATAGATGGCAGAAACTTCCAAAACGGTCTGGGTAGCTTTCTCAATATTGCCATCCCAAGCAGCAGTAAACAGAATGAATTGATTTACCTTTGATTTATTTTGTAAATCAGGTGTTGCAGTGTAGTCCCAAATGTCAAACTTGAACCACTCTGTATCTCTATAAAATATATTAGGTCTAAGGAGGGAGGCACTTTCTTGTCCGATCACAACCTCACTTGATGCTGAGGTGATTCTGTATAGGAAAATTTGATCTTCATTTACCGCAATTGTGAAAAGACAACCTTGGGGCGAGCGCACTTCTTGTAATCTTTCTTCGTCAAGAGTGGTAGCCATACCCGGAGTTTCTATTATTTCTTCGATGGTCCAACCATCATCAAAAGTATTTATTACATCGGTCGCGGAAGCATATAAGTACTCCATTGCAATTGCATTGGTATGCTGGACTTTGACGGTCACTTTTTTTGTGGGATTTTCCATCAAACTGTCACCCGACCAACTTGCGATTAGGGGAGTCTTGTCCACGGAGGCATCAGCGCGTAAAATGGTGCGACCCATAGCATTGTGGGCATCAATTATAAATGTATAAGGGTTCAACCCTCCTACCGCATTACCCGCACCATACCTTGATGAATTAAAATCATATAAATTTAATGCGTATCCCCGATTATTGATATGTTCATTCAAGTCTTCTATATTACCAGTTGCAAGAATTTGGTCTATCAGAGCTGTGTCTGCCGTTAGAATATAGGCTTCTGTAGCATCGTGCGACCTGCAATATGTATCGCAGGTAAAACCCCAATCTGTTCTTTTTACGATCATATCTATTTTGGGACCATTGTCGGGAAGAGGAGTGGGAGTGGGAGTGGGAGTGGGTGTGTTTCCTCCTTGATTTTCGTTTATTTTACCGCTCCACGCATCGGTTTCTCCTTGAGAGTTGGACCAAAGAACGGTAACTCCCTTGCCGTTAGATACTTTCAAGAATGCCTCAATGCTCTTGCGGTCCTCAGCGGGACCTGCGTTCAGACCAATACCTTGTTCCGAGTTCAACATCTCCAACCAACCGTTCTGCTCTGCGAAGTCCATGTAACCCTCGATGTTATCGAATACGGTCTCCAAAGTGATGCCGTCAGCCTTCATAGCCTCGTAAGCACCTGCATCGAACAAACCGATATAAGCTGCGACAGCATCCATCGAAGTACAACGAGCACCGAAGACGAAGTTACCCTCTTGAACACCGCCGAAGAACTCAACAACGGGAGCATCGGCATTGGTTTCC